>VMHT01021689.1_pt1 | contig 14110 bp, 22 predicted proteins | sample 4693611 | NCBI WGS metagenome assembly VMHT01 (sample SAMN12280063, study PRJNA550983) | marine metagenome | isolation source: seawater sampled from same location over 5 years 0.02-0.2 micron viral filtrate | place: USA: collected off the coast of southern California halfway between the port... ... | reverse complement strand
TTGACATTACAAGATGCACATGCAACTACAAGATTATCCCAGGTGTCTTCTCCTCCTTTACTACGAGGAATAACGTGATCAATAGTAAGTGATCGTGTAGCCCCACAATACTGACACTTGTTGTTATCTCTCTTGTAAATCATCGCTCTAGATGGTGTTTGAGCAACAATCTTTGCAAATGGGATGCGAATGTAATTAACTAATCTGATGACTCGTTTTGATAATGCTTGTGCTTTTTCTTTAAGAAGAAGAACGATAGCACGTTTCCAATTTGTAACATTGATTGGTTCGTAACTGTTGTTAAGAACTAAAATCTGTGTGTGCGGTTTGATAGGCAATTCATCGCTCATACCTGTTTCGCATCTATCACTATGTAGATTTCTTTTTCTTTCCTCTGAACTGATACTTTTCGCCATAACGATTAGAAATTTTCACATCTTTGGGTTTATAGTCGTATCTGTTGAGATACTTTACCATGTGTTCTTTACATTCAAAGTGACACACTACATCTTTTAATTCAAGTCTCCATGGAAAGGTTTCATATGGAAATTTTACTGAACCTGATGCATCAAGTAGACTAGGACGTTTCATTTTTGTAGTTGTCAATAATAAATTGAAACCGAATTTATTTCCAGTGGATTTTTTCAATTTGTTCTTTAATCTTTTGTTTTAGTTGTTGATGATTTACTGTTGGGTGATCGATTTGCTCACCTCTAGCAATAGTATAAGAACTGGTAGTAGATAAAACATGATAAAGATACTTTAATTCCTCTGAGTCAAAGTTCATAGACACTAAGAATATTTTAACTTAAGGGGTACATCAAATCTTTTAATTCCTAAAGATTCGTCTATATTGAAAAAATTTATTGATATCAATGTTCTTTTTCCACTGGTAGGAGGAACTTCATGGTAAACATGGCCTCCAAAAATAATTAACATATCATTTTTTGGGATGATATCTAATTTAGGAGGAAACTTAATTGGTGAACAGTTTTCTTCGACATCAGTATAGTAACAACAACTATAATAATTACCTAAAGCATTGTGGCAATGATTTACTGTATGATCTCCTTTTTCGTACATATTTAGCCACATGTTCGCAATCTCATATCTTACTTTGGTATCATTGAAATCATTAATGATTTCATTACATTCATGGACAATTTTTTGATTAATAGAATCAAAAGAATCAGTTTGTTCATGTGTGTTGTATTTTGAATGCCAAGCTTTTACATTAGAATCACTTGATTTTGGATTATCTTCACGATACTTTATTATATTATTATTAATATCCTTTAAATCTTTTTTAGATGCATTAATATATGTAACAAATACTGGATACTTTTTTTTAATATAATAAAGTTCAACTTCTTGCATTTTTTAATACCGTTAGAAGATGCATGTTACCGTGTATATATCCAGCGATAATGATACTAGCAGTAAACAATAAACATGCTAAAAGTGATAATACTAAAGGAATTTTTTCATTTGTATGTTTAACCATGTACTTTACTTAAATCCTTTTGATTTTTTAATATCAAGAACTTCTACATGAGATAAAAATGCTTTCCTATTCCACCAAATTTCTCTTGCTTGCAACCAATTATCGACATTGATTGTCTCGCCAGATTTAGATACAATCTTGTAAGTGTGGCGATCATATAATTCATCAGATGTTTCAGTGAAATACTGAGGATCTGATGGTTCAATAAGTGCAGTCATCAATCCCACCGTTTTGATTTAAGATATTCAAGAATGTCAGATCTCACGTCCATTAGCTCATGATAACAGCGTTGATTGTGAGCACATTGACGCAATGCAGGATCTGGTTTTAGCACAGATTCAATGAACAAATCGAGTCCTCGATTCCATTTGTCTTGCTTTGATTCTTCATCACTGATGCTGTACTGATCCTTCATTAAAACACTCCGGTACATAGTTTTTTACTTCATGGATAAGTTCTTTAACAACTTGATTACCCATGTTTTCGCGCTGTTTTTCTATCCTACTAATTATGTCATTTGCTTGAGAGCAAGATAGTTCTGTACTTAAAAGAAATTCTATCATGCAATAACCTCCCAGTGATCGTCGGATAATTCATTTATCCAAAAAAAGTATTTACCACTGATAGATGCAAGGAAAACTTTTCCATCCTCACGCTTCTCAACTCTGCAGGAATGTAGCAAATCCATCTCATTAGCAAAACGATTCTTAGCCTTGGATGACTTTGGTTTGACGCAGATGAACTCGGTTTTCATGGTTTGATCAACCTTCACAAAGGTATTATAGGGAGATTTAAGAATTTGTCAAGCGATTGGGGAATGGTGTTCCTTTACCAAAAGATTCAGGGCCCAGTCCCATAAAGCAGTTGTAGAGTTTCATCTCCATGTCAACTGCTTCGTGCTCCCAGGGTTGATCTTTATAGGCAAGAGTATTGGAATCAACATTCTTCCAATGTCTCACACCACGCTTATCGCGAAGTGAGCCATTAACATGCTGATAAACATGCCACAATTCATGTAGAAGAACAATGATGTAATCCTGCTCCTTAAGAGTAGTTTCCATTTCAATCAGAAACTCACGGGGGCGATGATCGCAGTCCATAACAGTGCAGAACCCATGAGCATGTTCTCTCTTAAGTCCTCTGTGAGCGACTGTGATGTCTAAATGGTGATTAGGCATATACTTTGCCTTGAACCACTCTACAACCTTCTTACAGCGCCTTTTAGGTGCCTTTCCGGTGATGTCAAGATAGAGCATTGATCGCAGCAGAAGTTACACGGGTTCCCCAGTTCATCAACCAGAAAAATGATGCAATGAAGACAAGTTTTTCAGTAGCAGTCATCTCCCCTGTGTGGATGCACATATTATAAAACCCGTCAAGCGAAAGCCTGACGGGTGTGTGCCACTTTTTAAAGTGTCTTTCAAATGTGTTAGACATATGCAAAAGTAGAAATACTCTTTGTTGATTCTTCATATTCAACCTTTTTAATCATTTTAAATTTATCAGGTTGTCCATATGTAAAGAAATCATTTAGTGTATACTTTTGATGTTCATTTTTCCACCAGTCATAGTATAAATCTCTACATTTTTTATGCCACTCTACGGGAATTCCATTTAAATCATAATCACTTCCTAAGTCTGGATTGTTTGTGATTAAAGGTAACGAATAAGATTTACCATCCTCTAAGATAAAACTGTCAACCATACCATAATATTCACTATATCTTACATCATTTGTTTTAATATTCAACTTAAATTTTCCATTAAAGTAATGAAGTTTGATTATTTTTTTTGCATAATCTCGATTTATTAAACAGGGGCCAAATCCATGATTATGAAGCGTGGGGTGTAAATAGAACGGTATTGTGCAACTGTTTTCAAATCCTAATTGAATACAATCCCAATTCTCTGGGATATTATCCATTAAATATTCCCAATCAAAATTCCAATATTCAATTAAAGATAGATCGTAATCATCCTCCATTATTATCAAATTTTCTTCATCAGTAGTGTCCAACCAATTTTTTATCATCTCAATTTGAGTGATTGAATTTGCTAAAGCAGCAGATCCAAAAATTATTTTATTATCTAATATAAGATGCTGCCATTTATATTCTTCAGTAGATCTATACTTAGATGAAGAAATCCTGTGATAATTTGTTATACCCCAATAATTAAATTGAGATTCCATATACTCTCTTCTATCTACTCTATGATCTAAGTTAGTATAATAAATTGTTGGAATTCCTTTTAGCTTTTCATTTAATAAAATCATTAATAATACGATAGACTTTTTTCTTGTAGTCGTCCAGAATTTGAATAATTGTATTGAAAATCAATATTGAATGTTTGACGAATTCCTTTATTTTGCGGATATGTTCCGTGTGGAATATGGGGAGGGAAAATTAAGAGTGTACCTACCTTCGGTTTGAAGTGGTAAATATTTGGAGTTGGCTCATAATAATAATCAGAAGGATCAGTGTGTAAGATAAGATATATTTCATCCTTGCCAATAGTCAGTACATTTTCTGATTTGGGAGATGGAATCGAATCAGGAACTTTTAAATAAAGAACTGCTGATATAGCTGGAAGTCTTCTCTGTCCATGATCATGCACTGTATGGTAACTACCTTCTTTTCCAATAACAGTCCATGCAGAAGTCGCCTCAATATCGATAAATTTACTATTAAAGTCTAAGATATTAGAACTTTTTAAAGTATTAAGGACTATTTGACTATATTTTTTTTCTATCTTTTTATATTCTTCATCATTTATACTAAAACCATTTCTTTTATCAAGTGTCCAGTATTGTTCTGTATCATCTCCTCTCGTACTGAGGATATTTTTTTCTTCCTCATCACTTTTTCTAAAAATATCTAAGTTTTCGTCAAAAAAACTATTTATTTTCTTGACGAAATTTAAGTCTATTTCCTCACGTAAAATCCAATTACCGCCATATTTTATCAATTCCATAGTTAGATGTAGTTAATATTAATTACACAGCGTACTTCATCGGTAGAAGTCACTGAATGATGTTCTATAGAACCATCAAAAAGTAACATTCTATTTTTAATACACTCTACTTTAGCAGTATCTTTAAGTACTGTCCATCCATTACAGTCAGTCACATAAAATAATGCAACTTTATGAGGAATATCTCTATCAATATGAAATTCGTGATAGATATGTTCTTTTGTTGGCACTAAAAGATTTGCTCTAATATCAAAAAGTTTTTTAATACTGAGTTTTTTAAGTATGGGTTTTACTATATGATAATGTTTATCGTATTTTAATTGATTATTCTCAGATGTAAACAGTGGTTTGTTATACATCCAATCATGCTCTTCGTATCCTGTAGGGCCTAATTCTGGATCTCTTACAATACCTTTAAGATAATTCCAAGCAAAATTATTTGGATTATTAAGATCTTTAGGAAAAAATGTATTGATAATATAATCAAGATCTTCTTTTTCAAGAAAATCATCTATAATTTCAAATGTCATAAATTATGATAATGTGTAAACAGCACTCATTCCAGTTGAATCAAATAATGTTTGAAGTTCTGCAAGTTCATCTGCAGAAAATGTAATACCAGCAAGAATTCCACTGATTGATGCTTGCATTTTAGGTGGATTGGCTGTTTGATATTTCGCTTCATCAAGAAGAGCAATAAACTCAGTGAGAAGAGTATTTGCTGCTAGTGCTGAAGATGCTGCTGTTTTCATTGTAGCGTACACATCAGTATCTAACAAGTCACTCCAAAACTTATCATATTCGACTTTTTCTTCTTTTTCATAATCTTCAAGTTCTACAGCGTCAAATGATCTTGTTGAAGAGTTCCATTCATATTCATGACTGAAAAATGCTGCTCCATTTAAAGCATAAGATGGCACATCAACCTTTAACCAGCCAAGAGCATTTAATTCATCATCAGTCAAATCTGGAAGATCAGTTCTATACTCATCTTCTGGGTTATCTTTCCACGAATCGGGGAGCATTTGAGGAGCTGATTTGTTAGGAGGACTCCACATACCTCTCGCATCTGTGGCGTCAAAATCTGCGTAAGCCATGTTGGTTCGATTACTTTTCCTTCGATTTTATTTATGAATTTTTATCTCCCTATATGATGAGTTATATTTCTCATTTATTTCTTTCTTGATTGAAGATCTTCTATCGTTGGTGATGTAAACACTTCTTGCAAGATGCACAAAAGCATCACCAAAATCTTGCGATTTTTCATGAACTCTCAATTCGTCTTCTATTTTCCAAAGTTTTTGATTTACTTCTAAAAGTTGATCAAAATATTTAAAATCAAAAACTTTAAATTCTTTAGCAATTTCAATAAGACTCTCTAATTCTTTATTCACGTACATGTTATCAGTATGTTGTGACTTGATTTGAAGAATAGTAATTTTATCTAAAAGTTCTCCTACAGAAACTGGTATAATAATTTCATTCATAAGATATCTTTTTAGATTGATCATTCAAACATAGATCAGTATTATCTATGTTAAACGAAATCGTGATTCTTAATTCATCAGATTTTTTTTCGATCATACCACTTGTACCATGTTTTAGTTTTGAAGGAAATATTATGATATCATCTTCTTCACAATTTATTTGATTGCAAAAGTGAGAATTGTCTTTTATTTTTTTATAATCAAGATTATAATTGGGATTATAAAAAGTTGTTTGATGGTGTATATCTTTGTTAAATTTTAGATAATAACATCCAGAAAATAAAGAATTTCCATGATCATGTGGTTCTTGAAAATAATTTTTTTCGTAAACATTATACCAAACATTGCTAATTGAATATTGTCCTTTTATTCTTAAATCTTTCGGGCAATTTTTTAAAAACTTAAGAAAAATATTTTCAATGATGTTAATAAACTCATCAGGAATATTTTTATTTTCTTGTTCATCATATGAGCTATAAACAAAACAATCCCAATCAGATGTCAAACGATTTTTATTTTCATAAAAATCTTTTGTAATTATATCTATTAATTCATTTTTATTTTTGTAATTAACTTTAGATTTCCATATGTAGGAATTAAAAAAATTGTGGTTCATTGATACATAGCTGGTTTAAAAGATTTTTTGTCTGTAAAATTTAATTTTTCTTCTTTAATTTCTTGCTCCTCAATATTTTCTATAATTTCCTGGTATGCTTTTTCTATTTCTTCTTGAGTAAAATCAATTCTTGGTTCATTTAATCTTGATGCCATATGAGTATGAAATCCTGATATTCTCATGCTGTCGGGATAGAAAGGAACATCTCTTTCAATTATATGAAAATCATCATAAGTCGTATTAGTTTTATGAGTTCCTGTAATCACGACGGATGCTTTTTTATCAAATGCTTTACGCATATGTTGTCCACAACTATCACATCCAATAAAATAATCTGCTGCCTCTATAATTGCAGCCCAATCTCTTAACGTCGGATCTGGATCTGGTTTATACATTTTATCATCATGAAATTCTTTTGCCCCCATGAAAATTAGATTATAATTATTTGAAAGATTATCAATAAAATAATTTAGCATAGATTTTGGAATGGATCTTAAACTATCATCAAAGATCCCAGATGGATGAGGTGTTGCTGAAGATCCATATGGTTGTATGACAATAGTTTTAACTCCTGGACGATGTTTTTTCGATCTTTTAATTATGTCATACGCAGTTCTTTTTTCTTGCATTGATAAGTTGAGTTGCATCGGCGGCAAATCACTATGATCTGTTGAATTATTGATACAAACATCAAATGCTTCTTTCAATGAAATCTCATTGCGATAGTATGCAGGGAGACGATAAGGTTCTGGTGAGATAACTCTATCTGCTTTCCAAAATAAGTTAAATGTACCTTTTGCTTCGGGATTAAATGTTCTTTCCTGTAGTTCAGGTATTCCCCATGTTACAAACTCCCATGCAGGAATTGTTACATACCATTCTTCGTCGGGGTTATTTTTATGATATTTTAAAAGTGCTGGAATTGCTGTGATAATTCTTCCAAGTCCGCCATCCAAAGAAATAACTGTTGTCATGAGTAATTAATAGCGGTTACATTTTTTGATTTTTCTTCAATATATTCGCGATCTATTATCTCTTTCCAATCAATAAATGGACTTAAATGTTTAGGGTGACAATGAGTGCTCCATCCAGGTATGGACGATAAAACATATCTTTTCGATTCTTGAAGTTCATAAAATTTTTTATAATCTCTTGAATAATAAGATCCATCTTTTTCATGAGCATGAGTGGAGGAATATTTTATATGCACGTCCATATCTTCTTTCAATGTTTTATAAGTGCAGGCAAATGTGTTCGTAGTCGCCGGAACAGCTCTCCAACGACAACTTTTTGTTAGAAATAAGTCACATAAGTGTCCTCTTCCATAAAAATAATTAAAATCATATAATGTAATATAATTATTACTAAATTTTTCCTTATTCACTTTATCATCAAATCCTTCTAATAATATATTACACCAACCAGGTTTATGTAGATAATCATCTTCAAGAAGGTAAATAATTTGATCATCATCAAAATTTTTAGATGCGATGAGATCTAAAGTTGATAAAAAACTGTCACATTCGCTTCCATGATTAACAATTTTTACATTTTTTTCATTAGATAAAAATGTTTTTTTAATATCACCATAAAACTCATCATACACTATGGTGTAGTTTACAATATCCGGATCTAAAGTATCTATGAAATTTTGAAATACTTTACGCATATTAAACCATATAGGCCTTGAACGATCATCAAGTTCTTGTAGTTTTGAATAGTAACAATGTCTTAAAAAAACTTCAATTGGTTTCTTCATTGATATAATAATGCTATTTCCTTTTTTGGAGAAGTTCTCCATTGTATGGTAATTCTTTTTTTAATTGTACCAGGAACAATGCAGGTTACACAATGCTGATTATGTGGATCATTTTCTCTCATTAATTTATTAAACTCTCAGGCTTTGCGATTTGAAAGTTTCTGTGGTTTTGAGTGATAGCAATGTCTTAAAAAATTTCAATTTATTCCATCTTCTTCACCATGCGTTTCATACCAGTAATGATCTTTATTTTTATTTTCTAAATGCAATTTACACTGTTCTGATATTTCATCAAAAGTTAACTTTTTAATTTCTTCATGTCCAATTTCTTCCAGTAAATCATAATATCCACGAGGAATAACCTCAATATCAAAAAAATATCCTACTTCTTCCCATTTATCATGTGTTGTATCAATTCTTAAATCCTGCAAATCCAAAATTAATTTTACGTCATCAAGTGTTTCAATACGATTAACATTTAATTTCATTCTTCTCTTTAAAGGATGATGCCACGCAACTCTCTTATCGAGATCAATTTCATCAGTGTTGTCAACGTTGTCAAATTCCATCTGTTAAAAAATATCTAATTTATATATGATCATTAATTGTATTTAAAATTTTCAATTGGATTTTTATTATCTTCTCTCCAAAATTCCATCTGATTATATTTTTTAATAACTTCTGGAGGTATCCTAAATTTTGTTGGTTTGTATTCGACTTTTTTTCTCACTGTGTGTAAATCATTAAGACTTAGTAATTTATCAAAATCTTTGTTACTATACTCTACATTTTCAAAATCATGATTAAAGTATGGTTTATCAATAAACTCATATATTTTTTTCATTGTTTCTTCAGGATATTTACATAAATCTTCATACTCAATTAGATAAATCATTTCTGGATTGAGTGCATAACCTTCTTGAAGAAAAATCCAGGGTTCAGCAACAATGCCACCATTATGATCCATCATATCATCACATCTTGAAAACACACTTTTCGTATTTTCTGCAAGTAAATATGTATCATATGGATTTTTGGAGTGAATCATTTCAAATGAGTTCAAAATAGAGGCAATATCTCTAACTGTGCATAATATTTTTGTATTAGGAAAAAGAGATTTTAGTAGACTTGTTTTACCAGTCCATTTTCTGCAAGAGTCAAAAATTACAGATTTGTTTATATGATCATAGTATCCGTCGAAAATACTATGCAGTAATTTTATTCTCCTTGTTTCCGAAAATGTACATCTGCCTTCATAAGCTCCGATAGTTCCAATTGTATGCCTTATTATTTCTTCGATTGGAGATCCAATATCAGCATAGAACTCAGGATTTTGTCTTAGAATTGCAGATAGTAATGTAGAACCGGATCTTGGAAGTCCAGAAATAAAATAATATTGTTTCATCAATTATTATTGGGGTGAAATAGAACCTTTAGGAAGTGCAATAATGTTAAATCCGATTGAAATGCGTTCTTCATCATGATTATTAGTTTCCACATAATGAGGGATATAGGAAGGGAAAAAAATAATATTACCCTCTACTGGTTCAATACGAATAGTTTCTCCTGTAAATTGATTTTTCTGCGCAGCAAGTGTTAATCCTTTCCATATATTATTAATCCCCGGATTCACTATGGAAAGTTTTCCACTACCCTCTGGAATTTGGAGATAAAAAATACCGGAGAATACTTCACCATGCACCTGTTCAGAATTCATACACTGACGAGAATCGTTGACATTCAACCATGCTTCGGTAAGTGCAATATCACAATCAATAAAATTTAAATCTGCACATGCTTTAAATCCCATTTGACAAATATATTCAAACAGCGGGCTAAGTTCCTCTACACCTTGAAGTGAAGAAGGAGACTGGTAACCATTAATATTTGATCGTGGTGTTTCTATTGTTGGATTCTGTTCTTTAAATTCTTTGACTGATGAGAGAAATGATTCTTTATGTTCTTCAAATTCAGGATATTCTGATTGCCACAATGGAGTGGAATAAATTGGCGTCAAGTTCATAGTAAATTAAGTTATTTTTTAAATTCTATCATATTTAGATTAATTTTCAACACCCATAAAAAACCCCCACTACATTGTGGGGGTGTTAGTAATATAAAAATGGGTATCAATAAGATACATTTCTAAAAGCACGAATTTGAGCTCTACGTGTCTTTACGTTATCTACACTACCATTGTTATATGCACAAACTGCATTATAAGTATTGTGATTATTATTTACCCAATATGATTGGTTTACGCCAAAATTCTCCCAATATTGTCTACAGCGATAACCTGGATTTTGATGTTGGCTCAAGCTGGGAACATACCATCCGCTACAACCCGTTTCTTGGCCAGCATAATTAGCAGCATAGTTTCTGCTATACCAGCAACATGAAATTTCAGCACTAGCGGGTGCCACTATGTATCGAGTTCCACCACTCTGGCAAATAAGGTTTCCTCCGTTGAAGTTATTGTTTCCAGAACTGGGGTAAGCGTCTCCCAATTGGATATCACTTTCAGTTGTGAAGTTAAATCCAGTTTGTGCTGTGTTTCCTCCACCAGCGCCACCCATGAAATTATTCTCAGCAAGCACAATATATACATTAGTCTCAAATGGCAGATCGCTGGGTGGATTGATCGTTGCTTGTGAACCAGACACTGATACAGAACCTGATGAAACAGCGATGGTTTGGAGAACAGTACCACTAGCACTTCCACTTCTTAATGTTATATTTCCAGATCCTTTTGAGACGGTAGCATTAAAGTTAAATACGATATTAGTAGTAGTAGTTTGTCCCGTAGAATTATCAGAAGGACTCATGGATGACACGCCTAAACGTGATCCAATAGTAAAGTTGTAGTTATCGATTTCTGATAAATTGCCACCACCTCTCGTATCGAGGAAAGCATTTGCAGGTATTACAACATATATGCCCGTATCTGCTGGAAAATCACTTGATGGATTAATTGTGGCCTGAGTGCCTGAAATAGAAACATTGCCAGATGTAACATCAATTGTTTCAAGTATAGTGCCACTAGCACTTCCACTTCTTATTGTTATATTTCCAGTATTTGCTGCGATGTCAGTATTAAACGTAAGAACTATATTAGACTCGAAGTTTTGTCCAGTTGATCCGTCTGTTGGACTAAATGAAGAAATTGCTAAGGCGGCGGTGGTGAAGTTATAAGTGTTAATCGCTACGTTCGGGCCAGCACCGCTCGTATCAGTAAAACATCCTGAATCAACTACAACGTAGACATCAGTTCCGGATGGTAAATCACTTGTTGGGTTAATCGTTGCAACAGCAGATGATACTGATACAGCACCTGTTGTAACATCGATTGTTTCAATTACAGAACCACTAGCACCTCCATCTCTTAAGGTTATATTTCCAGATCCTTTTGCAATATTAGTATCAAAAGTGATTTGAATATTAGTTGTCATGCTCTGAGATGTGGCACCATCAGAGGGACTAAATGTTTGCGCACTAATATTTGATGTTGTAAAATCATAAGAATCAAGTAATGCAGTTTCACCATTTAATCCATCTGTTGCATGAGTAAAGGCTCCCGCTGGAACTACAACAAATACATTAGTTCCGTTAGGAAGATCAGATGAAGGATTAATTGTCGCAACTGCTCCGGATAGTGTTACATTTCCTGATGAAACAGCGATTGTTTCAATTACAGAACCACTAGCACTTCCGTTTCTTAAGGTTATATCTCCAGATCCTTTTGCAATCGTATTATTATATGTTATCTGTATGTTTGTATCAATAGCTTGAGATCCAGCACCATCAGATGGACTGAAAGATAATGGAGAAGGATCGATGTCTAATTTCGTTGCTGTTAAAATACCTACATTAGCATTTCTTTCGTTATCAATAACGTTTACACCAGAAACTTTAATAGCCATTTTCGTTCTACTAGGCGTTTGCTCTAGTTATTTATAAACTACCTTCTTTCTAATTCTTCAACTCTTTGTGAAAGTTCCTTCACAGCTTCAATAAGAACACCAATCAAACCATTATAATTAACTGACTTAGTTCCAGTGTCAGTCCTTTCATTAACTAACTGCGGGAGAACCTTTTCTATCTCTTGAGCGATGATACCGATTGAAGGTTTATTTGATTTTATCCAGGTAAAATTCACTCCATTTATTTGATTTAAGATTTCATTTGCGTTTGTTATAATTTCAATATCTTTCTTTAGATTGATATCAGATGTGGTATTGAAATCAGTACAAGAGAGAATTTCATCTACAGAATCATATGTTAAGTTAGATGATGTCTTTGGTGCTTGATTACCTGTAGCGGCAGTAGCGAACACCGGGAAACATGTTGTGTCACTTGATTCAGCAGCAAGAGTAATATTAGTTGCATTGGTAGCAGTCGTTGCTGAAGTTGCTGAAGTAGCAGATGTCGCATTAGATGCTGTACCTGTTAAGTTTCCAACAAAACCTCCAGTTGAAGTTGTGACACCTGAATTATTAATATGTTCAGATACTACTGCGCCTACAGTTATATTTGGAGTACCGCTTAGTCCACCAGCAGTTCCACTTGTATTTTGGTTAAGTGTAGGTATTCTGGCAGCATCAACAGTTCCTGAAGCAATATTAGAACCATTTAAGTTTGTTAAACTTGCACCAGATCCATCAGTGAGAAGAAGTGTACCACTGGTGGTGGGAAGAACAACTATAGCATTACCAGCATAAGATGCATGTGGAGCAGCTTGTATTCTTGTATAATGAGCATTGCTTACTTCACAATAAAAATCAATTCTACCCTCACTTCCATCATCACTACGTACTTCAATCTTATTTGTTGTGGTGGTAATTCCACCGATATTTACATTTGCAAGAAATGTGGCGTCAGTTGCAGTTTGAATGTTATCAGTAGATGCAACACCAGTCAATCCTTCACCGCTTCCAACAAAATTAGAGGCGGTTATGATGCCAGTAGTAAAAAATGCTCCTGCTGTGATAATACCAGTTGTGTTTACATTGTCATTGATGCCAATTCCACCGCCTCCAGAACTATAATTTGTTATGTTGAGCGTTGATATACCAGTGATATTAGCACCATTGCCATGAAACTCAGTTGCTGTGACAATACCAGATACGTGAGCACCATATGCACCAGTGGTGACAGCTGCACCAGCGAGTTCTCCTGTTACATTTCCTGTAAATGATGATGCAGTAACAACACCAGCTACTGATAATCCACCAGTAAAGTTTGGATATTTTGATAAAGTTGTTATATCAGCAGTGGCAAGTGTTGTTATACCGCTTACTCTAAGATTAGTGCTTTCAAGATGAGTAAGAGTGCTTAATCCACTAACTGATAATTGATTGGCACTAATCCCGCCAGTGAATGTTGCAATTCCACTTACATTTGCTCCAGTACCATTCAGGATACCATAATTTGCAACATTTATATTTTGAGCAGTTATAATTCCTGAGAAATTTCCATCAGTTGCTGCGATTCCTCCACGAACATCAAGAGTATCGCGAGGCCCTGTGCTTCCGATCCCTACTCTTTTAGTATTAGCATCAGCAAAAATAAGATTGGAATTTACTTCAATTCCATTCTTGACGACAAAATTCTTATCTACTGCCATTTGGGTTCACTATCCCCCGTTAGTTTCTTATATTTATGATGTGTAATACTCAAAAGTGATGAATGCATTTCCAGAAGTATTTCCACCCAACTCAGCACTGAGTACAGTCACTTCTCCACTTGAATATCCGCTACCTCCTCCACCACCA
>VMHT01150894.1_pt1 | contig 14112 bp, 18 predicted proteins | sample 4693611 | NCBI WGS metagenome assembly VMHT01 (sample SAMN12280063, study PRJNA550983) | marine metagenome | isolation source: seawater sampled from same location over 5 years 0.02-0.2 micron viral filtrate | place: USA: collected off the coast of southern California halfway between the port... ... | reverse complement strand
GTTTAATATTACTCCAACACTACCACCGTGTTCAATTTCTAAAACTTTATCTAATGAGTTTGGATTATCAACATTTGTGTTTCCAATAATTACGTTACCGTCTTTATCTATCCTCATTCTTTCTTGAATACCGGCACCTCCGGGAGCAGTCCAAAATCGCAAATTACCGGCATTGTTAGCGGCTTGTCTATTAGCACTTATCATTGCAGTTCGTGTACCACCTGCACCAAAAGAAAGTATACCATAGTTTTGCCCTTCGGCATCAACGCTTGGCGCTAGTAATTCTATAGTACCCGCATAACCCGCAGTAGTACCACCCATTATAGTTAAAACTTTATAACCATATCCTGTTTGGTCAGGCGTTTCAGTTCCAATTGCAACGTTTCCTCTATCTAAAACTAAATTATTTGTATAATAAGTTCCAGCATTTCGTGTTACAAACTCTAAGACATTTTCACTGCCTGAATTTCTCCATGTCATTATTCCTTTATAATTAGTGTCAGTATCACTTACCGCAACACTAGGATCTGAAGCATTTAAAACAGTAACAGAAGTTCCAGTAACTTGTACTTTTCCTGCAACATCTAATTTTTCATCAGGCGAATCTGTCCCAATTCCTACATTATTACCTTTAATAACTAAAACATTATCATATTGGCCACCCGATGTAGTAGAAGTTTTAAAAGTTATTTTTGATTCAGCACCTGTATTTGCTGGATAAGCATTTGCACAAATTTCTATATTTCCAAGTCCTGCACTGTCTCCTTGTATAGTAGCATAAGTAAAAGCAGCACCACCAAAAGCCATTCCTTCAGTAACCTCCAAATCAAATTGTGTGTTTCCTGAATCTACATATCTTTTAGATGTTCCTACAGTTACAACACCAGAGTTGTCTATAAGTAAGGCATTTGTTAGTGTGCCTGAATTTTCTGTACTAAATATTAATTTACCATTATTAGTGTCAACTTGATCCATTGTAATTCTTGCTTTAGAATCACTTGTATCAGCATTTTCTACAAAATCTATGTAAGGAGCATTAGAGGGATGATGTAAAGTTATATTCCCTGTTATGTTTTCGCTACTTAATATTTTAATTGCCATTACTATCTTTTTATAAATATATTAATTAAACTTAAGGGTTACAAGCTCCTGTTGATTGCACTGTTCCTGTGCTTCCTGTTATTCTAAACCATCCAACTGGTGCATTAGGTCCACCGGGAAAAATTGGCCACTGTACTCCTGTACCTCCATCTACAGGGCTTGATGTGGAGTTGCTCAAATAAACTATATCTCCAGTAGTGGGATAAGTTCCACTCCCATCATGATAATAGGTTGCTTGAGAAGATAATTGTGTACACATATCCGAAACAAATGCCGAGGGATTACCAACTAAAAAAGCTGTTAAAGACACAAAGCTTCTTCCATAAAATTCACTAAATGAATGTGGCGCACTTTGATTTACTGGCGGATTAGCTGTAGCATATATTTTAACTAATGAACCAGCTTGTGGAGTTGAACTTGTGCCAGACAAAGGTGCATTGGCAGTTGCCGATCTACTAGCTACAGTATTCATTTGACTTGCCTTTATTTCTCCTGAACTTGGTAAACTCATTGTTTTATTTGTTTTTTAAGTTCTTCTATTTCAGCTTTTAATTCTTTTATAGCTTCAATTAAATAACCCGTTAAGTTACCATATGCTACACCTAAGGTTCCATCTGATTCATTAACAAGTTCAGGTGCTACTTTTTGTATTTCTTGAGCTATAACTCCAGAGCTTGATTTACCTGTGTCAATTCTATCAAAACTAACACCTCTCATTTTATACACCTTAGATCCATCTAAAGTTTTAATATTTTTCTTTAATTTTTTATCTGAATAAGCAACAACGTCTCCAGACATAACTAAATTACCAGCGTCAGCTCCATAACAGCCTATAGCACCAAACTGTTGATAAGAACTACCATTATATCCTTGCCATACATATGTTGTTTCACCATTATTTGCACCTTTTACTATTCCTTGAAAAAATTCTGTATTACCAGCATGACTTAGTCGAGTTCCTACATATGTGTTAGTAGTATTAATACCATACAGTGTAATGGTAGGACGAGAATTAAAATTTGTAGCTGTATATGCAGTAGTGGAACTTTCTCTAATTATTGCCGCACCAATTTGATTGACTGATGCACCTGCTACATCAAGAGCTGTATCAGGTGAAGTCGTCCCGATTCCAAATTTTCCAGAACTTCCAGCTCCAGTAACAATAACATCACCGTTTTGACTTAATTGAAACGTATGTGATGATACGTTATTATACACTGGTACTGGTGCTTGTGGATAAAAGTGTAAATTATAATTTGAACTAGAACCTCTTGCTGATATATCCCATCTAATACCACCATTTACATCAAAAAATAATTCTGATGCATTATCTGTAATACTTCTAATTCTTTGTGTTGCTCTACCAGTATCAGCTTGATTTATAAAACCACTAGTTGCATCAGTACCATAAGAACCACCCGAATATGCTAAATGTAATTTTGGTACAGGCGAAGTCATTCCGATCCCGACTGAACCATTAGGAACAATCATTGCACCACTTGTATTAATAACAGTATTTGAACCTAAACTATCTAAAGTTATAACTGCACCTGTAGTCATAGACATCAAAGTTCTTGAGTTGCTTACCTCTTTAATACTAAATGTTTCGGCGTCAACTCTCAATTCATAAGGTTTGTTATTGTCGGTATCAGTTATTCTTAATGCTGGAGTAGCTGATTCTAAATCTAACAAAGCATCAGGCGAAGTTGTTCCGATTCCGACATCTCCTGCGCCTGTAATCGTCATTTTTGTTATTCCTACAGTGTTAACAGTCGGAGAAGTAACAAATTTAATATTAGAACCCCCGTTCGCTGTGGTGTCACCTCTCATTATTATTCTTGCGTGACTTAAACCGGCATCTGTAAAAGCACCAGTTTCAGGATTTCTATTTATGTCCATTTCCATACCTATAGAATTGGTATTTAAATAACCATTTATGCCTGACGTTAATTGAATAACTCCATTACTATCAATACGCATTCTTTCTGTACTTGCACTATCAGAACCAGTACTTTTTATTGAAAAAATCATATCACCTAATCCAACACCAGTTCCACTAGTCATTATCATACCTATAGAACCATAACCGTAACTAGGAGCAGCATCATTATTAAAAACAATTTGGCCTACTTGCCCTACAGCATTAGCCATTCTAATACCTAATGAAGCAGTTACACTTTGACCCAGTGTGTTTGCAGATGAATCTGGTTGAAGTAAATCTAATTTGCTTTGAGGCGAATCAGTTCCGATCCCGACCTCACCAGTACTCCTTATAATCATATTTTGAGCCATACTAGCTGCTCCGTTAGGTTGCGTATAGAAAGCTAAACCACCTCCATAACTACCATTCCCTCCGTTTTTTATACCAAATATCCCACCTGTTACTTGTTGACCAGCGCTAGATGACCACCATTTTTGAGAAAAAACAATACCACCCCCTACATCGCCAGGTGATGATCCACCATTATAGTTTAAGCTTATAGCATTTGTTCCATTTGCAAAATCACCTACTGGAGCATCTATTGTTAATTTACTAGCTGGCGAAGTAGTTCCAATTCCTAGTCCCGTTGTAGTTAATTTCATTGAGCGAGTCGCAGCACCGGTAGTACCAGTTGGCGAAAATTGTATATAATCTGTTGATGCAAAAATTGTTGGTGCACCAGCAGAATACAAACCACCCCATTGTAAATTATTTCCATTTTGTATTATAATACCACCCTCAACTTGTAATTTATCACTAGGCGAAGGCGTCCCAATTCCGACGTTGCCGCCATTGAAATATGAATTGTCGCCAGTATTAAGTACAACTTTAACTACTTCACTAGAATCATACATTTGAAGATTAGAACTATTACCACTTCTACCAACAAAGAAATTAAATCTCTGTTCACCATTGTCTGCTCTAAATCTAACATGCCTATCTATATTATTATCCCCTGTGGCTGAGTTTGTTAATACATCTAATCTAGCTGTAGGCGAATCAGTTCCTATTCCTACAGTGCCACTGGCACTCATAGTTACATATGATGTGGTTCCAGATTGTAATTGTATTCCTCCAGCTTGTGAGTTTAATTTTAAACCTCCACTAGCACCAGAGTCTGTAGATATTATTCCTGAATCTGCCCATCCTGAAACACCTGTATACCCTGCACTAGTAGCAACAAGATCAAGTTGTGATGATTCTCCTACTACCTGCACGCGCGCGTTCGCGGAGACACCAGTATTTGTATTGGTTACCGCTAAATATGTTATGCCATTTTTAGAGAGAGTAACATCTATATCCCCTGCTATATTCTCACTACTTAGAAACTTAATTGCCATATTTTATATTTATTCAAAGATAGTTAATTATAAGAATACATTTTTTTAACTACATTTCGTTTATTCTAGATTCTAATGCTACTATTTTAGCATTTAGCTCTTGTATTGTTTTGACAAGCACAGCAAACTCCATACCTACTTTCAAACCTTTACCATCTTCATATCCAGAAACAAGTTCACCTTGTTCTTCTAAAGGTACCCCATGCTCATCATGTGTTTTATATATTCTAGTATCGTCAGTAGTAACCCAAGAAGGGAAAACTTCTTCAACCTCTTGAGCTATTAAACCTATTTGTTTAAAATCATCACCTATAAAATTAAAGTTTTTAACTTTAAGTGATAATATATCATCTAACTTAGAGGTTGCTTCAACTACATTTTCTTTTACCCTTTCATCTGAGCTAATTGTACCGTAACTTCCAGTTATGTTGTTTATAGTTCCACTTGACTCAAAATTTATCATGTTTTGCATGTAGCCAGCGATATTATACTTTCTCCATTTAACTGATGTACTGCTTGTTCCACAATCAGGCGCATCAAATAACCATTGTCCTAAACTTTGATTTAAACTTATTCTTGTTACACATAAAGCATTAGTGTAACCATGAAAAAATATACTTGATGTGTTGTTTAAGCCTTCAGCTCCAATATATATACTGTTAGCTGTATTTGTGTCATCTACTATATTTAGTCCCCATGTGTTTCCACTGTTTGAAGGTTCGTAGCCAAAAATATATTCTTTAATGTGTGTATGTCCACTATGTATTTCACTAGCGATTATATTGACAGGACCATCAAAGTTTTTTGCAGCAGTAAAATAATTAGTGCTATTAGATAATTTACCTATTTGTGCTTTTAAAACTCCTGCGGCTTTAAATGTTATGTTTGGTTGGTAAGTTGTTGATGTACCGTTTGTGTCTGTATCATTTATATCTACATTTGCCAAGGCTCCAGATGCTGCAACTCCTATTCCTCCAATATTTACTATTCCTTCTGCCCTTATTTGTCCGTCTACATCTAATTTATATTGAGGCGAAGTCGTTCCGATCCCGACGTTTCCTCTATCTAAAACTAAAACACTCGTGTAACCAGTACCATTATTAACCATATCAAAAGCGTATTGTACAACGCCTGATGTTACTCTTTGTTTTAAATCTAATCTAAAATTTGAAGTACTTTCTACATATTGCCATTTTTGAAACACAAACCCATCACCACCATTTGCTTCATTACAAACAGTAAGAGCAGCTGTGCTTTGACTGTTGTTTACAACCTGTAGTTTACCAGCTGGCGAAGTTGTTCCTATTCCTACGCTTCCAGTGTTAAGAATAATCATTTTTAGGCTACCAACCGCATTTGTTCCATTAAAAAATTTTATACTATCGCCAGCAAGTCTTAAAGTTTCTAAATTATTATTACCATTTTTTGCACTTAAACTTACTGCACTTTCTTCATAGCTTGAGGTTAAAAATCTACTAGATGTATGCGTTACTACAAAAGGGCCTGTAACCGCAGAAGCACCAGCTTCGGCAACCCCTATATTTACATTGCCATTTGAAAAAATACGCATTCTTTCTGATGCAGCAGTTTCGAATACCATAGCATTACTAGCGTGTAAATATTGAATTCTTCCTGCAAAACCAGCTGCGTTATCTCCAAATGTTAAAAAACCACCTGTTGCTTCAGTTGAAATTATTTGTATTCCTGACCAAGTATTATTTTTAATTAATATACCTGTGTTAGCATCTATACCGCTTGGTTCTGTAACATTACTTTGTGCTACAACTAATTTCCTGCTAGGCGAACTCGTTCCTATTCCTACACGACCAGTATGTTGGAAAGTAACCATGTCATCATTCCAAGCGCTTCCACTATAACAACTGAACCTTATATCTGTTGAGCCAAGACTTTGATCATAATTAACCCCTTCCATCATAGCCAGCATAGAACCTATAGATGAATTTCCTTGAAAACCAAGTGTCATTCTACTGCCATCTACTGTAGATGTGTTTTGTAATCTTAGCAATTGATTAGCGGCAAATCCAGTTGTATCAACAGCCCCTCTACTAATATTTACGAGTCCTTCAAAAGAAGATTCAGTCCCACTAAAAGTCATAGGACCATTACCAATAGCAGTACCACCAGTTTCCCATCTAGCCACTTTATTCACAGTACCAGTACCAGTAACTGTTCCTGTTGTTGGGGTTGTCCATGTGGGATTAGAGTTTCCGCCAGATGTTAATACTTGTCCAGATGAACCATAGTTAGTTCCTGTCGATCCTACAGAAAAAGCTCCAGTGTCTGTAATTCTTAATCTTTCAACACCACTTGTCGTTCCTGAAGTTGCAGTTTCAAATCTGATATTACCTCCATCTGCACCAGTAGCTGATTGTTCTAAATGAATTGATGATAGATATCCCCTACTACTTTCACCTATTAATCTTCCTCCAGCTGTTGCTACATCTAATAATTGAGTGCTATGAATTTGTCCATTTTCATCAAACGCTACTTTACCTGCACCGCTAACACCAATTGAAACACCATCTAATGATCCACTTAATGATTCGCATTTAAATAACCAAGTTTCATTTCCTGTTTGTGTAATTTCTAGAAAAGTTCCATTATCAACTAAACTAGGAATACTAATAACGTTGTTGGTTTTATTTAAAGTGACGGTAGAGTTTATGGTTAAAGCACCATCTATGTCTCCGCTACTTAAGAATCTAATCGCCATGTGAGTAAAGTTAATGTTTTACACAGCGGTTACCAAAATCCTAGCTTCAGCAGTAGCTAAAGTTGTTGTAGTAGTTATAGTTACTTGTGTTGTACTGTTTCTAACTGTATCTGCATAAATTGTTTCGCCAGTAGACTTTAATACTAACTGTACAATCACATCTAGTGTTCCTAAGTTATGAGTTACAATAATAGGGTTAGTTGAGCCATCACCAATATCAACTGCATAATTTAAATTTGTGCCTACACAGGTCTGCACTTCCGTACAGAAGTCTGTTACTTGAGATGCGGTAATTGCTATATCAACATCAGCTGCACCAGTAATTATACCTTTCCCGTCTACTGTAAATTGTCCAACTGTATTGGCATCTCCATATGTTGCACCAGTTAAGCCTGTTTGAGTTTTTATTGATACTGCTCCAGCAGCAGTGATGGATGTTCCACCAGCTGTAGGAAAACTAGCAATACCTGTTGTTGTTGCAGTTGCTATACCAATATTATTTTGAACCGTAATCCAGTCGGTTAATGCTCCAGCTCCAGCAGCAGTTGCAGTTTGACATATTAATGTGTCACCAACAGCTACAGTCTCTGTATAAAAAGTACCATCTACAGTCACGACATAAGTATCACCGACTGCACATGCAATCTGTGTTCCTCGACTATCTAAAAAGTCAGTTGTTCCTGCGACCTTACCTGTACTACCATCAAATCCTCCTTTGAATTCTAGAAGTCCAGTTACAGCGGCATCAACATATGCTTTTGTCGCTGCGTCTTGTGCATCTGTAGGGTTAGTTACATTTATAAGTTTATTTGTATTAATGTCTAAGTTAGCAGCGGGTGAACCTAATAAGTTAATAGGTATTTCACTACTTTGTTTTCTTTTTTGAGTTGTTCCATCTAATACTATAAATTCATCAGTATTAACCCAGGTTTGAGTCATGTCTGGTAAATCTTCTAATTGTAAGCTATATGTTACTGTATCTGTAGCGCTGATCGTTGCTTCTAAACCTGTATTATGTGCAAATGTAATTGTGTTTCCATTTTCAACAGTCTCTGAAGTTGTACCATCACTTATATTAAAACTAGTTACGGGTTGTGTACCAGCAGTAACTGCTGTGATTTGTCCTTTTTTATTGTAACCAATACTAGTTGGGAATGCGACTGTGCCTGCTGCAGCACTAGGTGCATTATCATCCATAGTAATTTCAACCTTTCTAGTTGCACCTACTGTTGTGGTTATAAATCCACTTTCACCATTTATAGTGGCAGTTTCTCCATTGTTTATTGTTTGGTCTGATCCAGAATCTGCAGATAAAACCCAAGTAACCATACCAGAAGATATAGCAACCCAAGTGTTACTACCAGTGTGGTAGTATAACTCATTAGTGTCTGTTCTATATATAAGCTGTCCTTCACCCGCTAACCCTGTAGGGTTAGATGATTGATTATCGACAATAAAGCCTTTCAGCTCATTATTATCAAGATTAATATTAGATAAATATTTTATTGCCATAATTTTTTATTTTAATTAAATGTTACAACCCCAGTAAATCCTGGGTTTGCAGGTTGTGCAAATGTTAATGTTACTTGATTGTTGTCAACAAAATCAACATCGCAAAAAATTTCTACTCCAGGACTTGCAATTGTTCCTGTCAAAACTGTTACTGATGGAATTTTGTTCAAACCATGAACAACAGTGTATTGATTTGAACCAGTTAATGCAAATGTAAAGTTTGCATCAGATGTTCCTGGAATACTTAGCAAAGATATAAAATAATCTTTGTTTGCTGTTAAGCCATTTTGACTGTTCTTATGAGTAACAGCTATGTCGTAAAAGTTTCCACTTGCATCTACTGTAGCGGTGTTCCAAGTAAAAATAGCCCACTTAGATATGTCATCACATTGTGTGATTAAAACATCAGCTCCTAACAATCCAGTTTCATAATACCCAGAAATATCTGTATTTGGTTCTACTAATGCATACTTACTTATTTTAAACCCTGTAATTCCTGAAAACGATACATTGTCATTACCTTGTGGATTAAATGATAAACTTCCAGTTCCAACTGGAACTGTATTAGTATATACAAATCTTATAGCTTGTGATTGAACAGCTTCCCTATTCATAAACTTAGCTACTGACTCAATAGTGAAGTTTTTAGTAGCAAAACTACTATTAGCGTCTGATCCAATCCAATAATCGGAGCCAACTAGTTTAGTGTCTAAAGGGTAAGTACTAATTCTTGCCATAATAATTTATTTTAACAAAGTTAATAAATCTTTTGCTTTGTTTTATTTCTTCCAAATCTTTGCGGTTTTTTCAATACCCCGAGAAGTAAAATAAAAACCTAGACTCATTATTACAATTTGTCCTAGCAAATCTACATACTGATTTGCTATATTAAAATCTCCTATATTACCATCAGAGATAGCAAATAGTGTATATAATATTAAGCTAAAAATAGTAAGTAGGGGACGTATATTCTTCGAAAGCCATGAATCTGATTGCATGTCTGCGGCATGACGTGATGTAATTTCTTTTTCTAAACTGAGTTCATGAGACATAAAAATTTCTGTCATTTGTTTTTCAAACTCCGCCTTTTCATCTTTGGTTCTTACAAACTTATCAACTACACCTCCTAGTTTTTCTGCGATAGAGACTCCAGCTCCACCAAACATTTTTGCAAATAATTTTTTCATGTTAAATATTTATATTCTTCCTTTGCATCGAAACTAGGGCACTCTTTAGTAGAAAAGTCTCTGTGCCCATATATTTCAGCATTAGGATGAAATTTTTTTAATAAATTTAATAAATCTAAAAGTGTAGATTTTTGTTTTTCAGTCCTTGTGTCTTCCCATTGCTTCATACCTTCATCCATCCCTCCGATATAACACACACCGATGCTAGATTTATTTTCTCCTTTACAATGAGCACCTTGAATATTAACCATTCTTCCATACTCCATACTACCATCAATATGAACAATGTAATGATAGCCAATATCTGAGAAGCCTCGTTCTAAATGCCATTTTTTAATAGTATCCGCACTAAAATGTTTTCCTTTTGGAGTTGCAGAACAATGAACAATAATTTTATCTATGTTTCTCATTTAACTATTCTTTAGCAATAATATTTACTCTATCTTGTATTTCTTCTTTAGTCGCTGTTATTTTAAAACTTAAATTAGCAACCCATTGCCCTCTTGGTTTTCCGTTCTTATCTAATAAAATTATTATTGGAACAGATTTAATTTGTGCCTTTAATGAAGGAACTTGATCTTCTAATAGCGCATACCTAACATTACAATTCTGTATACCTTTCAAGTCAAAATTATTAGGTTGATTCCATTTTGCATTTATATGCATTAATGTTAAATCTTGTGCATTTATAAAACACAAAAAAAACACAAAAAAAACACATGTTAAATTTTTCATCTTTTTTTATAAACTTTATCTTCTAGGTCTTTTATTGCTTCTTTATTTTCCTCAACATCTTCTTTTATATTTTCAGTAAGCTTATCAATCGTAACTATATTAGAACGAATTAACTCATCTTTAAATTTAAACTCCATTTGTTGTACAAATTCATCGCCAGAAAAATTATCTATTTTGTTTTGTAATTCTGATATATCACTTTGTAAAGTAAACCACATACTAGCTAATGAAATTGTTCCTGCTATAATTATGCCGATTGTTTTTAAATCAAGCTGTACGTTAGTATCTTCACCAATCTTAGTTGCCATGGTTATTTTTTATTTTTTATTATATAATCTTTTATATATTTAATGTCATCTTTTATGTCAGAAATATCTTCTTTCATATTTTCGAAATCGTTTTTAATTAATTCATCTTTATAAGACAATTCTATTTTTGTAACTTCAGGAAGTGGCAATTGTTTTGCCAATGCAATATCAGCTTTGAGAGTAAAAAAAACAGCCAATAATGAACCTAATCCAAGTGCTCCAGTTATAAGTTCTTTTATTGATAAACTAAATTTACTTTGTGGATTGAATTTTTTCATTATTATTATTTTACATAAGTGTAATTAAAAACTATTTCATCGTTTAACAAACTATTTGTTTGTGTATAGTAATATTTATTTACCATATTGCTATAAGTTTATCTGCTGTAGTTCCAGTTGCCATTACTTGTACACATTGTATTGGTAAGTAAGAACCTACTTGACAATTATGAAATGTAATTATATCTCCAGCTACAGTTCTTACTGTTACATTATAAAACTGAGTAGCTATAGTAGTAGCTGCAGTTGCATCTCCTACATATATTAAACACCCTTCGTTGTTTGATGTTGTAGCCACACCTCCATTTGTGCCACCATATGCTGGATAATTAGAACCACCTTCTGCTTGTGAATATATTCTAAAGTTGTCATCGTATGTAGAGTCTGTACCAAATATATTAGCACTTAAGGTTAATTCATCTACACCAACGACTGCCGAAACTGTAGCAATACCTGGATTATCAGTATTTAAAACTATATCTCCAGGCTTAACCCCTTTAGCCACAAAATCTATTTCATCATCTACTAACGCATTTTGTCTTACTATTAAGTAGTTTTCGGGTGTTGCTTGAAAAATATTACTACCAAAAGCTAATTGTGTGGCAGAATCTACAGCTGTTACTGCGGCATTTGCTGGAGTTGTTGTATTATAAACAACATCACCGACAACCACTGGAAGTGGTGGAGTTGTTGCTGTCCATGTTGCACCAGTGTCAACCAGTTTGTTTGTTACAACAGAAGTATTTATTCCATTGTCAACTTGATTGCCCACGCCTGTAGCTGCTATAAAATTTGGATTTGGTATTGGAATTGTGTCACTTGGCACTACTATAAGTGCTTGTCCCGTGTTAACGGTAATTTTTGGATACGCCATTTTTTTTAATTTAGAGGGTTAAAAATCTCTTACTTATCGTACGGGAACATACGGTTCAAGGTATCTCTACGCTTGTTACAACCACAATCCCCATTCGTTACTGTTTCGACTACTTTTTTTATACCAGTAGCCTTGGTAAATTTTTCTATACTATCGCCTATGCCTCTTGATTTCATAATTATTTTTTACAAACACACTGTGCGACTGGACATTCTTTTACATCTATTATTAGTTTTGACACTAACCAGTTCCATTTACATAAAAGTTTTTTCCAAACTTTCTGAATCCAATGTCCTATCTTAACTAATAACTTGCCCATTTATTTTTTCTTTTTAAACTCTTTTGCTAATGCAACCTGTCTTGCAGCCATTCTATCTTTGATTTCCTGTGACCTATCATGCCATTCTACGAAGCCTGCTGTAGGAGGATCTTGTTTAGTTATTTTTTTATTAACTAATTTGATTTTTTTCTTAGCCATTATTTTTTATTTATTTTGCGCATTGTTTTTGCAAAATTATATTTTTTACTTCCTACTGGACAACTTTTACTGCCATATTTTTTTCCAGTGCAATCACCAAGAGTTCCTCTTCGTTTTGCTCCTTGAAAAACATTTTGTATAAAGTTCTTAGCCATTATTTTAAATGACCGTGAGTTTTCCAACTAGATGAATGTCTGTATGACATTCCAGAGTCACCTCCATAAGAATGTCCATATTCTTTTTTAGACATAGCTTTTGATTCATCTCTACGATCTTTATAAGACTGAGATTTTTTTCCATGCTTTGCACCTAAAGACTCGTCTAATCTTGAATTATATCCTTGTTTTTTCATAATATAAAGTTTATATACAAATATAATAATATTTTTTTTAACATCTCCAGCGTCTACGAGCAGCACAAATTCTTTTGTCTGGTGTTTTAGAACAACTGATGTTATGCATTTTCATTTGACCTAAAGACCTAGAACAATATGATGATCTTCTTTTTGACCTCATTTTGCTTGGTTTCTTTTCAGTTACCGCTGTTTTTAGATTAGAACCAGGATTGGCTCTTTTATATGCGGCCACCCCCTTAGCAGTCATACCTGCGCCAGAAGATGTGGACCTATAGTTTCCACCTTGCCCTGTGGTTTTAGCGATAGGCATTATTTTTTTATTGTTTTTACTTTACCGTTATGAGTACGAGCATACTTATGTGTTTTAGTTTCTCTAATTAAAGTTCCACTATAAGTCTTGCCTCCCCATTTCCAACTTACTTTTTTTGCCATAATTTATTTATTTTTTTAAATGATCCATATTTTTGGGATATGTATTTAATCCAACTGTTGTCCATGCAGTTTTTGAAACTCCTTGTGGTTTTATTTTAATTTTTTTTACTTTTTTTCTTTTGGATATAATTTTATCTATGTCTTTATTTTTAAAATTAATACTGTTGTAATTTTTATTAGGCATAATCTATAGTTTTTTATTTATTTGTTTTTGAAATCTTTTTTTACTATTATCTACTTTTCTTTTTGCTCTTTTTTTATTAGTAATTACTCTAGTCCTTCCTTGAGGATTTCTCAAACTACTAGTTGATACTGTAGCGGTTCCATCATTATTTAAATATACACTTTTTTGTTTATATTTCCCCCTAGGTCTTCGTGAGGAACTGGAGCTTTTAGATTTATATGCACCCGTTGAATTAGTTACTACCGATTGTTCTTTGTGTTTGACTTTTTTATTATTAGATTTAGAAGTGTATACAGTTGTAGTTTTATTATGAGTCATAATTTATTTTAATTTAACTATGTTTTTCCCAAGGTAAATCTCTATCCTTAGTGTTTATTTCTGACACTGGTATAACTTGTATAGGAGAAACATTACTGGTTCTATAATAATAATTATTGTGATCGTATCGCAATCTACCTTCGTTCATTTGATTCAAGTGAACTTGTTCATGTGCAACTGCACGTTTTTTATTCTTGTCTGAAATATCTTTGTTTATTTCAATAACTCCATTAGGATTTATTTGACCATAAACATCTTTAGGTAATTTTTTTTCAGTAACAAGTCTATCACCATT
>VMHT01105443.1_pt1 | contig 14112 bp, 17 predicted proteins | sample 4693611 | NCBI WGS metagenome assembly VMHT01 (sample SAMN12280063, study PRJNA550983) | marine metagenome | isolation source: seawater sampled from same location over 5 years 0.02-0.2 micron viral filtrate | place: USA: collected off the coast of southern California halfway between the port... ... | reverse complement strand
TGCTCTGGGTTAGTAATGTTATCCATATTGCCGGTACGAATAGCGGTCTGCGCAGACTGCATAATGTTACCAATAGGAATGTCTTGCGTATATTGATTGTAATTATCACCAATGTTCTGAATCAAAGCAGATGCAACAACATCTAGCCTGCCAAGGAAATGCCCTTGGTTTACATCATCTCTTAGTTTTTGAATTACCTCGCGGTTTGCAAGAGTAGGAAATCTATCCTGCAATCCATCAATAATCTCAAGCATATCGTTGCGCTGCGAATCTACTTGAGCAACCAAACCTTCTTCGCCATTGGGAAGTTCTTCATAGTCAGCAAGACCTAAAGCAACCTTTGCTCTTATGTTTTTAGAAGCTGATGTTAATACTGAAACAGCACTGTTGAATCCTTGCTTATGCTCAAGACCCATCCTGTCAGAAAATAATTTATTATAATGTGTCCCACCTTCAGCACTTAAAGCTTGAGCCAGAACACCAGCATACTTAGCTGTGTCTGGGTCAGACGCTAGACGCTTTATAGTTTCTTCAGAGTAAGCCTTCCATTGCACAACAAATTCGCTATGGTTATAACCAGCCTTTTCGCCATAGGTTGCATGTAAAACATTGGCTCTTGATTGCGCATCTACAGTTAGCCTTTCCAAGAAACGCTTCTCAGCTTCCGGCACAGCATTCTGTCGAGCAACCTTAGAGAAGTCTTCTGGTATTTCTATCGGCGTTACGTTGCCTGCCTCATCTTGTCCAAAGCTAGCATATTGAGCAAACGACTTACCTTTTTGTTCTTCAACTGCATACTTCTTAGCGTAGTCATACTCAAATAGTTTCTTGCCAATGTTAGACAGCGTTTCACCAGAGGTGTCACGCATAGGGGTAACAACGCCGATAGGCTGGTTGTAAACAGGATTGCCAGTAAACTTAGGTATCTCAGCCATTATGTAATATCCGTTAACTTGTTCATACCAATCGCAAAGTCAGTCATGCCAGCCATCATCGTTGCGTTAGCATTGATTGCGCCCTGCCGTCTGGTGTTCTCTGCCTGATAACGCATACGGTTTTCAGCAAACATGCTTTGCGTTCTAGCGGTGTTAATTTGATCTATGCTTTTATCTTTGCCTGCTTTTACTCGCGCTTTGAAAGAACGATCATTAACGTCACGATTGTTCACACCACGAATAGAGTTAGCTGTTGAGCGATAGGTTTCAAAAGCATCAAGGCGATCATTATGCTCTTGCTGACCGCGTATACGCTCAAGCTTTGCGTTAAACTCCTGCTGCTCAGCAACGCGAGCCGACTGTCTGCGCTGCGCTGATGCCTGCTGCATTGATCCAAACAGGCCTAACACCTGACCAAACATTGCAAAACTCATTAGAATGCCACCTCTGTTACAAGACCATTGACTTGAATAGGCAGTGGTGCAGATTGAGAAATGGTAACGCGAGGATCCCTATCGTATCCAAGCACTCTAAATTCTTCCTTGCCACTAACGGCATTAACACCACTTGCCTGATTTTGTTGTACAGTACGGATTACCAGTTCTGTGCCATTGACTGAAACGCTCAATGTTTCTTCAAGGTCAAGAGTAACCATTGTTATCTTGCGGGGTCTGCCAGTCAAAGGACCGCCCGGAACCGCGCCATCAACAGGAAGCGTTTTGATCTCAGGAATAAAGCGATAGCCTATCTGCACACTGGTAGATAACTTAACAGCACTAACATCTGCGTTGCCGCCAGCTACAGTAAACGTACCTAAATACTCTGTGCCATCAACTGCATGCACTACAGCCCCGTCTGCAAAGTGAGCAGACACATCAAACAAACCATCCACGCCAGTAAAGTCAGCGCAGAAATCCATCTTCATAGATGTGTTAAACTGTTCTAAAACCAGCTTCTCTGTTCCATCACCAGCGTCTCTAACAGAGACAGAGAACAAATCTTCATCAACAGCACAGATAGAATGAAACTTGCCTTCAGTATTCCAACGCATCCAGCCAGCACGTTTCTCGTCTCGCAAGCTATGGAATACAGCTAACTCACCATTATCCATGATGAACAAGCCATACGCTCCCGGTCGAGCAAGCGAGCCTTTGAGCGTAGTCATCTGCACAGGGTTGCTGACCAAATGGCTAGACAGCAAAGACACCATAGTAGATGTATAAGCAGCCTCGCTATCAGAGAAGATATATTCTCTAACCGCTGTACCTGTTGCCTGCACAAACAAAGTTGCACCATCAAGAGACTGCGGCCTTACATAACCAGAGCCAACTGGTGTCTGCAAAGATACCTTTGCTTTCGATGGCGTAACAGGAGCGTCTTGGAAAGCAGGCACATAAAACTCTGACTGCGATGCAAACACTTGCAAGTCACGGTTAGACACAAGATGACGTATCTGGTTAGTAACACCAACGCTTGCATCTATATCGATAGCGTCATCATCTTCAGCTTCACCAATGTCAAAGTTGTAATAATGACCAGTTTTAGATGCCCATAATCCATCAGGCTGACTTGGTGTGCCACCAAACCACAACCTATCCTCATGGAATGTAATAGCCTGTGGAAAGCCTCTGAGGCTGCTGTAGGACTGTTCGTACCATTCAGTGGTAGGGGAGGCGCTCTCAATGGTTGGAGAGCCTCCACCGTCAGCCTCGGACGTTGCAGAGGCACCCGCTGTTATTTCGTATCTATTATCATCGATGATACGGCTAATAGTTCTGCTGCCGTTAATATCGCTAGCACCAATACCGCCAAGTCCACCAGCTTCAGCAACGACTAATGCTGCACCATTAGCCAAGCCATGCAATGCATGCGTGACTTCTATCTTGTTAGAATCTTTTTTCGTTTTGAGAGCATCAATTTCAAGCTGGGTTTTTAGTGTGCCTTGAAGAACGGCTGTCACTTGAGTGGCAGAAATATAAGCACTAATGATTGCTTCAGTATCATGGATTAACAATCTTGTTCCAGCGCGTGCTGTATCAAAATAGTTCTGTGAACAAGGAAGCGTAACAGTTCCGCTAGACGCACTAGACGCTATAGTTGTGCCTGCACCTTGAAAATTATAATAAGGCTGATACTTCTTATTGCCATCAATAGATTCGTCAAACTCAAACAGACGCATCTCAAAGCTTGTTAAACCAGTACGCACTAACTCACGGCACAAGAATGTGCGATGAGCAATAAACATGAAGTCACCTTTTTGTGTGTAGGTGATCTGGTTTAGATTAGCATTAGTAACAGGAACAGGATCACCGTTGACATCAACAGTGAGGGTTTGAACAAAGGACACGGCTCCTGCGAGATCGATCCGAAAGATGTCGATGCGAGTATCTGAGAATGCAATGATATACTTTTCGTCATCAGAGAAAACAAACGGCTCAAGACGTATTTGTTGAGCCAGTGAAGAATCATATGTGTGCGTAAACTCATGTATGCGCTTAGTGCCGGGTCGGTTGATAACCCCACCTTCAGCGCGAATAAAAAAGTTCTTTACAGATTCCGCAGCCGCAACATAGACAGGACTATCTGTCCTAGATCTTAGTGACGGACTAACTTCACCAAAAGAAAAGTTGTTTAGCGGTACGCGTATTCTCGCCATTAACTTCGCCTTTCAGCAATGAACCTCGATGTTACAAGTTTGCGTGTTGTTTGCTGCTGGCTATCCAATGTCTTAGCTTGCTGCATTAACTGTGCAGCTTTCTTTTCAAACATTGTCGCAAGCTGCTCGTCTCTTGCAATTGCAAGCGCAAACGCTGCCGCAAGAGCGTACTCAACAGCTAGTGTAAAGTAGCTGGGGAAATCTTGCTCACCAGCACGATATGTGTAATCAGCAACAACCACTTCATTAGCTGTGGCATTAGAGTAGATCTTGTCTCCATACACATTGTATTCAAGATTAAGATCATTCACCGTCACTGCATGCAGCATTAACAAATCATTAGGCAGTTGATGCGCAGTATCAAATCTTCCAGTAGGCGCAGCCGTCAGAGCATTTAGTATCGCTTGGTTTGTGGCAAACCTCCAGCGACTAGCGCACATAGCAGTACGCACAACATCCTCATACACATTTGAGGCAACAAGTGCCTCAGTGGATGAAGATGAGAAAGACGTAATTGGCTGCGCACCAATAAGAACTAAGGCGCGTGCCGCAATGTCGATATCTGAATTAGCTGCTGATGGCATATGGGTTAGGGGGGAAGTTGCCTTCCCCCCATTCCTTTAGTTGTTGTCTAAGACTTCGTACACACCGTTGTCGTTGATTACGACTGCGCCCATGCTCATCATTGATGTAGCAAGGTGTGACGCTTTTTCCGGTACATAGTTCAGTTCTGTAGAAACATCAGCATTCACGCCAAGGCCAACAGCCGAGGTGTGGTAAGCCAAGTTTTTGCCAGCAGTGACAGCAGATGTTGAGAAGATCTTGAATCCCAAGAAATCCTTCATTGTCATGCCACCAGCAAATGGTAGGTTCTGATCGCCAACAAAGTCTGACGATGCAAACTCTGTGATGTTGAACAGATCAGCGTAACCAGCAGGCGACATTGCAAGATAGCGGTTGCCATCTTCTGGGATGTCGGCTGAACCGAATGTCTCAAACAAGCTAAGAAGATCAGCTTTAGAAACAGCAGAACCAACAGCACCGATTTGTGTGGCGTTAGCACCTGTGTCCATTGCAGTGTAGATGATCTCATCTGTCTTACGACCAAGAGCAGCAGCAGCAGATTGTGCTACAGCTTGACGCTCATCAATGTTGGTCTTCAGCTCATCTAACTTGTCGATGTATTCTGCGGCATAGAAGTCAGCCATGGTTGCCTCGACATTTGTATGTACGAGTTCCATTGCGGTTACTGCGCCGTTGCGAGCCTTTGTTGAAGCTGAGCCTGTTCCGATCTTCTGAAAGCGTACAACGCTACCACGGACGTTACCAGATGTGCGTACTGTATTGCGGAGCTTTGACCCCATACGCTGATAAGCCATGTGAACTTCGGATTCAAACTGCTTAATAAAGGCAATATCAATTGTATTAGCCATAGTATTAAAGTCCTTACCAAAAAAAAGAAGTTACATTTTCACGCGGTTGTCCGTCTCTTGCATCATCCAGTTATCCCTATCGGGGCTGTCAGTTTGAAACAGGCCGTATACTATTCAAATGACACTTCCACATGAGGAGCGCAACGCACAAAACGGATGCATGAGAAACCATTAACTAAGGTTTCCTCATCGGAGAAAAGGAACCCTAGCCAAGCTAGCCACTCAATCGTGTTCTTGTGATCCATTGGCACTACATTCTCAACCACATCCCAACGCTGCATAAAGTAATCAAGCATAGGTTTAGAAGCTCGTAAGAACTTGCGTGGGTACTTATCTATCTCATCTGTGCCAAGCAGCCAGATACTACCAGTTGTAATATCAGGATCGTCATAGATAGGCACAACACCAAACATACAAGCTGGTACTCCCTTATGAAGGGCTGTGTAAGTTACAGCGTCTTTCTTCATAATAGGATAGCGCAACGCCCTCCAAGGCGTTGCACCATGTATCATGCACTCGCGTACATCAGGTGATCTTAAATGATCTTGTAGATATTCAGCATGCTCATAGGTTGCTTCTACAATTCTTACATCACCATCAACGTGAAATGCATTAACGGTAGAGTTTGGAAAAACCCTCTTGGACTTGCTTGACATAGTTTGGATCTCTCTGTGATGGATTCCAATAGCGAGGGTCTTGCATCATTGTCTTTAGCTGATCTTCATTGGTAGCTTGCGGAGCCACAAACTGACCTTGAGGAGATGCTTGTTGTGACTGAGACATAAAATGCTCAAGCATTTTAATACCCTGCGCACTCTGACCAAGCATCTCTACCTGATCTGCAAACTCCTCTGGCAAGTTCTTGCTTGCCCAAAGATCGACAGCTTCAATACGAGCGTCAGCATTCTCACCTAACGCCTGACGTTCTGCGTCAAGGTCTGGCCCTTGGCCTTCCATATAAGCAGCATACTTAGCTATACCATCTGCAAATTCTTCTTGCGAATAGCCATTCTCAAAAGAATGTTCAGCCCACCAAGCAAGCATTTCATTATCAACAGCTTCAGCTTCGTTGATCTGTTCTGGCAATTCGTAATCACCAGCAGTCTCAGGCCTGCCTTCAAGAGCAGAGATTTCTAACTCTTGCTCTATCTGCGCTCTGATTTCATCTTGCCCTTGACCAAGCTTTGATTCCAAAGAGGAGTATGAAGCTGCCATATCCTCTGGTGTATTGAATTTCTCTGGTAGCCACTCAGGGCGTTCAGAGACAGGTGCTTCCTCAACCGCTACTGCTTCGGCTAACTCTGCATTATCTGCATCATTCATTGTTGCTCTACCTTTTGTCCGTGGTTAATACGCCTCTCAATAAGGCCGACAAGATACCGCTGCCCTTCAAGATGGCGCAGTTCGGCATCACTTGCATTCGGCCCTTGAACAGATTCAATGGTGATCGAACGCAAATACTTCAGAACGGCTTTGCCGTTCGGTGTTTTGAAAACTGAATTTAGATTCCGAGAGATGGTGTCATCATCTTCTTTGGTGCGGGGAAAGTTATCCACCCCCAAGTGAAGGGATTGCTTGCGCATCTTGACCTTGCTGTTGCTGTTGCTGTTGATACTCTTGCGCAGCCTTCAGAAGTTCTTCACGTTCTACTTTGTCCCTAACCAGATTGTCTGGTACGCCAAACTTTTTAGCGAGATACAGCGCAACATCCTCAGAGTTAATGAGAACATTTAATACTTCGGGGCCGAACGTGCCGCCAACCATTGATAGATAACGTGAGACTGCGCTGATGTCTTGGTTGGATTGTGCTTGTGCCAATGGTGACACTGACCGCACTTTGACTTCCCGCCCATTAATGGATGGTAACTCAATGCGGCCTTGCTTTCTTAGAATGTAAACGACACGTTGCAATACTGGCTGAACCATCTCAGCCTGCAATCTGCCGAAAGCTGATCCAATACGTCTGGACAGATCAGCCATGCGTTCTGCAATCTCGGTTGCAGACGCGGGTGTTTTGTTAGGATCGCCTAACATATCATTGTAAAGCGCACGTTTGATATTGGTGCGCATGTCATTCAGTACCAGATTAGCTACGTCAAAATTGCCTGCGTTCTGGATAGGCTGCAAGCCAGCAGAACCCATAGCCTTTGGAATGATGGTTCCGGGAACGAGGTTGATTGTATCAGTGTTGATGATGCCATCATCATCCATCTGATACACACCAGAGATAGCCATCTGTGCATTCTCTAACACTAACTCAATCGTTAGGTTAGTAGTCTTGATTGCACTAAGGGCATTGATGAGAGGGCCACGCCCATAGACTTCACCAGAAGCTTTAGACCAACGGAAGCAAACAAAAGGATTGGAGCCAAGCCCTTTGTAGTTCTCCTGATAGATGATCTCTTTGTCAGCTACATTGACAACATAGTAATCAAACTGGTCTTCGTTAGGCGTGTCATAGTTCCGGCAGATGACCTCTAAGATTTTCTTTTGAGTGTCAGGCTGGCTTAAAACACCAGCCGCAGTCTTCTCGCCTAAGATTGCCTTTGGATACGCGATAGGTATCTCTGAGTTTTTAAGAGTGCGCTCTCTATAAACGTGGTCAATTTTATCATCAGGGCCAGTATCCAGATGGACGGAAGGCAAAGGGATTGCGTTAAACCGTACTGGATTAATTGCATCGCCTTCTTCAACCAAGAGAACACCAGTTCCCACTGCCAAGTCCATGAAAGATTCATGTATCTCTTGACCAAAGTTAGAGTTCTGGATGACTTCAAAGACGTACTCAGTGACTTCATCAAGAGTGTTATTGACTTCATCTTGTTGATCCTTTGGGATTTCAGAGCCAGCAATAAAGTCAGCCCAACGTGCAAAGTTAGGTACTAGACCTGACTGCAACCTAGATGCAAATTCTTGCACACCAACAACTGCCGTCTCATCAAAGATCTTATCATCGCGCCGTTGACCCGGAGTTTCCGAAAAGAAACTCTGGCGCATAGGCAGCGCGTACTCATAACAATCTTCAAATAGAGGCTCAAAGTTTACACGCGCTTGTTTAGCGCGTTCGTACTTTTGCAGCATACGGTCTGCAATTTGATCCATTAAACAGTCTCGTCATAGTAACCCAGAGCCGCTTTGTTGCTTGTGAGCAACGAACGTCTGCCAGCACCACCACCAACTTTTTTGCGAGCAACTTGCTTTTCAAGAGACTTAGCTTTCGCGTCCTCTTTCTTTTGCTGCTCTGCTGCTGCTTTGTTGTCAGCTTCAATCTTGTCGTTTGGATCTACTGCTGGCTCTTTTGAACCGCCACCACCTACGCACATAATAAATTCCTCTCATAGCTATATGATCTGTTTAACTCACTGCATTAATGCAGATCAACGCACAAAACTACATACGCGACCAAAGACCTTCTCTGCGCACCTTTGGCTTGCGCGTAAATACATCAAACTCTCTGGTTGCTTGAAACGGTTTAGTCGCTGTGCTGTTGTTGCGAAGTATCTGCCTGCCCTCACCAGAGCCAAGCATTAGATACTGCAATGCATCATGGATGTGAGAGAAGTGGTTCTTGTCTGGCTTATCAGCATAACGCTCACCAGATACTTGCATGCGCTTGTACTGATACCCACCCTCAAAACCTTTAATGATTGTGCGGCAGCGTTGATCGATCAACAAACCAGACTGCCCTTCAATCATTCTGTTGAGTGGTGCAGACACAGATTCCAGACGTAGTGCCACATCATTAGATGGCGCAGGGCGAGCAGACAAGCCAGCCCCTCGCATTATCTGGAACGGTGTTGTCTCATCAGTCTGTGCGCGGAAGTCACCAGCCGGATCACCAAAGATAATAATCTCACAGCCGCCGTAACGTGTAGCTATCTCTTGCCGTAACACTTCAGCAAAACGTACAATGCCCATGTCGAATGCAACAATCTCTTGCAGCAGCATCCACCTGCCACGAACCTTCTGCCCAAAGACAGCAGCAGGCGTTAGTCCAAAGTCAATACCAATGTAGACAGGCATGCCGTTAGCCACTGGTATTTCTTCTTTAGCTACATGAATGTCAGGCGCAAACATAGGATAGACAGGCTTACCGTCCTTTATGCTTCCGAGCCTGTTCATAACGTAGACATCGATCCAGCTTTTGGTCTTGCCCTGTACGATGTTCGGATAATAATCCTTGCGCATATTCTCTCTGTTCTCTGCGCTCTCGTTTGGAACGTATTCGGATATGTCGCCTTCTTCTGTTTTGCGCTCTAACATCCCTGCGGGTTGTGTGAAGAACAGCCAGTTGTCTGGCTTTATTAGCATCTTTGCTTCTTCTTTTGAGATGTGATCTGGAACCGGAACCTCGCCCGACATGATAGGCCACCAATGATCTTCCTCCGGCGCGTTAGTATCACAGATCACACCTGTCCATGTTGCGCCGCCATCCTTCATAGAAGGGTAACGACCAACACGCATGGTGCATGCATCAATGATTGACTTAGGTATCTCCCTCGCCTCGTTCACCCAGATGCCAGTGAGTTCAAGGGAGAGCAACTTTTTCACATCTTCTGGACGGTCGAGTGCGAGGAAGATTACTTCAAGGTCTATATCGTTCTTCTGAATGTGATGCGTGAACGGAACAGACCAAGTAAACTTGCCCCACTGTTCTTCTGGGAACCAGTCGAGCCAAGTCTTAATGGTTGTGGTTTTAAGCTGCGGGTTGGTGTTACGGATAACAGCCCAGCGACTACGGCGTTTGCCATCAGGTGAATGCTCTTGCTGTAATGCGCGGCGAAAGATTTCTACGCAACAACCAACGGACTTGCCCGAACCAACAGGACCGCGCAAGCCACGAAAGAATACATCAGACTTCATAAAGGATTTTAGTACATCACCATCAGGCTTGTACTTAAAGTTGGTCAACCTTGTGATCCTTACCGAACTTAATCATCTTAGCAACAACCTCTGGCCCGATAACTGAGATAACTTTATCAGCCTCGTAGTCATTACAGAACTCTTTGGGATGGTGAACAAGGTGTACCTTCTTCACTATAGTGCGTAGTAACTCACGCTCCTCTACCTTCAGCGTGTGCATAAAACTCATGTTCTATACTTCCTTACTTTATCTCGTACCTTTTTAGGCTGGCTGACAAACTGCTTACCAGCCTTAGATCCTTTTCTTTTAGCAGCACTGGTCTTTGCGTATTCTTCCGATGATAACGCTTTGATGGCTTTCTCAGGAAGATAGCGTTCTCCGGTGGCGTTTGATCCTTGGGTGGATGGCTTACCACTCTTGGTTCTCCACTTCTGCTTGCCCCAATTCAGCAAAGATTTCTGCGGCGACTTCAAGAGGTGTACCCCCCACCCTTGGCTTTATAAGCTTTAGCAAGCATCTGAGCCTTACGCGCTGACCACTGACCAGAGCCACCACCTTTGTTGCCAGCCTTTATTCTATTGAATAAAGACTTGCGCATAGATGGCTTGGTGTAGTTACCAGCCTCGTTGACTTTAGATTTTTTAGCTTCCTTGAGCTTCATTACTTTTTCACAGGCTTCTTAGGTGGCCTGCCTTTTTTAGATCCATATGTTCCAATACCTTTAGGCATTTGCTTTTCCTTTTTTCGCTGCGTTACGCTTGCTGATTGCTTTGCCTTTCTTCACGGCATCTGCTTTAGAAGAAGCACCCCAGACTTGTAATGATTTAAGCAGGCGTGTTGGCCTGCCCTTCTCATCACGCTCGGGTCCTTTGGCCGCGCCCATACGCTGCAAGAAACTAGCGCGGCGTGGGTTATCACCAGACTTAACTGGTGCTTTCATGCCTGTGCCTTCACGGCCTTTAGCGTTCAAGCCGCCTTTGGGATTCTTACCAGCGGCGCGTGTCCATGCAGGGGTAGCCATTATTTCTTCTTCTTAGCTGTCCACGCCTCATTCTTTAGAGGTGTAGATTTATCATCTGCCTTCAGTTTGCCATCAGGCTTTCTAGCGCGAACGATCTCGTCACCAGCCTCAATAGGAAAGCAACGCACACTTTCACCAGTTAGCGTTTCACCTGTTTTGATTCTGCCATCAGGCATAGTGACAACAGCACCTTCATAAATGCTGCCATCAGCGAGTTTGTATTTAAGCATCAGCACGACCTTTGCGTTTCTTTGTTACAGCCTTACGCTTCAAACGCTGTGTTGCGCTCTCGCGTTTGGCATTGCCAGATGTGATCTCTTTAGAAGACTGACCCTGATATGGGTTATTAGTTCTGCCAGCAGATGAGCCAGTGATAACTTCTTTGGGAAGCTTCAAGACTTGTCCTACACGGATCTTGTCGGCGTTCTTAATCCCTGGATTTGCTGCCATCATTTGACGAACAGATGTGTTGTACTTCTTTGCAATCTGCGAGAGTGTGTCGCCGGAACGTACAGTTACATCTTTCTTAATTGTTTTAGGGGCAGGAGCCGCCTTCTTCTTTGCTGCCTTACGCGCTTTAGCTTTCTCAATAGCTGTCTTGCTCAGAGATGAGCCAGTAGCGGTAGCCTTGGTAGCAGCAGGCTTTGGCTTTGCTGCATTGTCCTTGGCGCGTTGACGAACAGCATCAAGCCGTTTGTTCTCTGATTTGGTCATTGAAAGAAGGGATGCCATTACATTTGTCCTTGTATCTCGTTTAGCGTGGGAAGATCGTTTGTGGGTTGAGATGCATAAGAATCATATGACTGCATCATTGATGGCACGTTCGTACCGGCTTCTGCTGAAGAAGAAAGCAAGTCGGTAAACTTTCCCCATATAACTTTGCGCTTATTTGTCATCGGGCCACGAAAGACAAACTCCTCTACGCCCTCGTCAGGCTCGTCATCAAAGTCTACATCGATGACGCTAGGTGTCTCTGGGATGTTAATGCGAACACGCATGGCTTCTTCTTTAGAAGAACCGTCAGGGTTCTCAGGCATGAGGATGCCACCAAGGGTTCGTGCGGCAGGATACAGTCCTTTGCCTATGTCTTCTACGAATTGGTCAAACCCACCAACAACCCCAAAGTCGTAGGTGTCGAAGATCTGTATGCCACCATCTTGCTTGGTAACACCAAAGTCTCCGAGAGTTGTGCGGATCTGCTCGCCAATAGTTTCGATGGCATACTTATCTTCCTTGTCGAAGATACTACCCTCGTTAAAAAAATCTTGAACCATTTTATAGTTAAGACCTACAACGTCACCCTCTTTTAGATCGGGATTTGTAGCGTTCACGATGAGGCGAAGTGCTTCTAAAAACTCTCCACTGACATGATCCTCTGTCATGGTGCTTGCTTCTGCATCAGGGAACAAAGCCATGTTCGCAGAGTTCATTACGCCACGAAGATAGAAGTTCATGTGCTGCGGTAGGTTCGTCAGCAATTGATCAAATTGTACAGCGTTTGGAATAAGAGACATGCTGCAATATGGCAGCTACATATCTAAATGCTCAACGCACAATTCTTTCGCGCATCCACAGGAAAAAAAATAAAACGATTAATGCAGGCTGAAGGAACACGAATAGGATCAAGTTCCATGCTTCATAAGATATGCCGCTGATGCTTTCCAGCCAGTAAATGGCATTAACACACCACATGAACAACCAATCAATCATGCGCTTCTCCTTTGCTGCATTAATGCTACCGAACCTTTGTGGCAATAATGTGAGAAGGGGGCGGGTTCGAGGGGGGTAGGCACCGGTTTTTAACCCCCCCCACCTCTCGTTGATTAATACCGCTGTTCGATCTGCGGAGAAGCCATGCGATCTAGGATCGGGGCTTCGACCACTAGGTAAGTGCGAGGCAACGTCTCGCTCAATGTCCGCTAGGACAAGTCGATGGTAACAGAGACTTCACCAGCGTGCAGGTGCATGTGTCGATCGGGAGCCTTGAAGCCAGACCGATCTAGTATATCCTTGCTCGCCTCTAGCTGCACATACTCGCTCTTGGCTCCCCGAGCGAGCTGCACCAACTTGGCGGCGGCAACTGTAGCATTAAGCCCCAATGCCTCACCCACACACCGCATCATATACTCCTGCACATGCGGTAGCCGCAAAGTCTTGCTGGCTGTCACTCTCCCGCTATCACCAGCAGCGTAGCCCGCCTTAACAGCGGCCTCTGTTATGCTACAGCCTGTTGCTACAAGGTTATCAACCAAGGCCGTCTGTTTGGCGGTCAAGCCGGTCTTAACTGCATTACTCATATGTATACCTCAAGAAGAACCCCCCCTTGTGTTCCCCCCCATGTTTCCCCCTTTTGGCACTACCTCGTCAACGCACAATACTGATCTAAGGAACCACTGCATCCCCACTTAGAACGCCTCGCACATAGCAGGCACCGCAGCCCGAAAGGGGGCTGCTATATCTGCGAGGGTAGGCCCGCCCTTGCGCGTATTCCCTTGCCAAGCGTAGCTTGGGGGAATCCGGCAAGCCGACCAACGCCTACCCTACCCTCGCAGATATTGCCTGCTCTGGCGTGGAATATGAACCACAAGAATACACAACCACCGTGGGAGGGGGTGGCATCCCCCTCTCGTCAAGCAGAAACGCGCAGCCCTTGGCTGGGCGGTTTCCGCTGGACGATTCACCCCCCGCTCTCGCCGAGAGGCAAGAGAAGAAACACGGGGTGTTTTTCTCATGCCCTATTATGTAACCAACTTTATGGAGCCTATTATCATGCCTAGTATCTTTGACGCAGTAAAAACTATCATCAACTACTGGAACATCGAAGCCCTTGACGATGAAAGCCGCCGCATCAACCCAGCCAGCGGAGAGGAAAACCAGTATTTCAATATTGGCACATTCTATCAGCTTGGCAGCCGGTGCGATCAATCAGCATTCAATCTTGAGAGCAGCAAAGAACGCTTTGACACTGCGCAAGCAGCCGCCGATCAAGAACTAGAAATCAACGGCAACACTAGCGCAAAGTTTTTGCAACTGGCGCAGCGACTAGCACAATCAGAAGCACACTATGAAAATGCCAAAATGCTGTATGATCTGGACGTTGACTTGTTCAATTCAATCTCCGGTTTCACATGGCAGCTTGGTGCCAAGATCAAAGGCGATTACTACGGACGCAAATGGTACCAGCAGCAGAAAGAAGTCTCTTT
>VMHT01126598.1_pt1 | contig 14115 bp, 19 predicted proteins | sample 4693611 | NCBI WGS metagenome assembly VMHT01 (sample SAMN12280063, study PRJNA550983) | marine metagenome | isolation source: seawater sampled from same location over 5 years 0.02-0.2 micron viral filtrate | place: USA: collected off the coast of southern California halfway between the port... ... | reverse complement strand
GTGGTATTGGCCAAGCGAGACAAGGTGGTGCTGCCAGAGCTTTCTGAAAGGCTGATTCAAGGGCTGAAGGACGCCGGAGCCGGGCCTAGCATATTGGAACTGAATTGCGGCCACTATTCGCTGTCCATGCCGCCCTACATTGTGTCGGCCGGCCGAAGCGTGGCTCGCTTATTGAAACCCGACCCCTAAGCCGCTGACGACGGGGCTCGAACGGGTCTCGGCTGAATTTCGCTCGTAGTCCAGTTATCAAATTCGGAACCCGCGCAACTCGGACCAAAAGCTTCGCCCCGAAGTTATCGGTGAAGCGAGCCCAAGAAGCGCCCATATTCCTCACTGACTTCGCGCGCTTCCTCGAAGGCGCGAGCACGCTCCTCGTCGAGGCAGCGAAAATAAACCTGTACGTCACGGAAGTAGAGTTCGAAGTCATGACGGAGGATGTCCATAAATTCCGTGGCAACCTTCGGATCTCTTGGAACAAATGGCCGAGGCGGGGGGATGCATGGACCGGCGAGCGCCGGACAACCGACGAGCGACAGCAGAACGAATGTGCGCATCAAAGGTAGGATGCGCAACCGAAGGTAGCAAAAGCCGCTTAAATCCTTGAACGAGCGCATGTTACGTGCCTAAAGGTATCGTGATCAACGTATACCGCAAAAATTATAATATACTATTGCGGTCATCAGTATACTATCGTAACTCTAGGCTTCAAGTAGGAATGCCTGGGGTCGCGCCATTGGAGAAAGCGTGAGCCGGGCCATGAACTGGGACATCGAAGCACCAAATGTGGTTACGGAAGCCAGGTTCCGCGAACTCGTGGAAAGCGGCTATAGCGCAGAAATCCTGTGCCAGGAGTCGGCACATAAGAAAGGCCCCAGCTATTACGGGGTCTGGATCATGCGCGTTGTCTCTGATGACGGGGTGGAAAAGCTCCTCGTCACCGCCCGCACGCGAACGAGCTACAACGATATCAAGATCCGCGAGTTCAAGACGATCTCCGGCGTGGTGTCCTTCTTCATTGGCCTTGGCTTTGCGCATGTCGACCTGCCGCTTGAGGCGGGTACAAGCCGCACGCATAAACTCGCCCCGCCAGACAAAGCCCCATCAGACTTGGGCACTGGCAACTAACCTCGTCTGTCTCTGGCTGGTCGCAGCACCTGCCTCAGCGCAAATGGTCCTGATCATGGAGAGCGACGGCTCTCTGACCCCGTCGCGGTCTCAGAGCGGTTTTGCCCGGAACTACAATGACGGCGTTGGTCAGGGATCGGCGTCCGATAGTTTGGCCATTCTTGGTGAGACTGAAGCAGCTTCCGAACCTGACGCGCTGAGGCTTGCGGCACTCGCCCAGCCAGCACCCCTGCCCCGCGCAGACGTTCTCTTAGGCATCGAGGCAACGGCCCTGCGCTATGCCAATCATCCTGGTTTGCGCCGCGCAGAGCTCTCCGTGAGGGATTGGCTGGCTCTCTACCGGGCCAACATCGAGGTTGAGAGCGCCTACCGGCAGGATGCGATCTCAACCGCGGGCGCCATTGGTCTGGGTCAACTGATGCCAGCAACCGCGCGTGATCTCGACGTCAATCCGGAGGACCCGATGCAGAACCTCGACGGTTCCGCCCGCTACCTCGCGATGATGCTCGAGACGTTCGGCGATCCACGCCTGGCGCTGGCCGCTTACAACGCCGGACCCGACGCCGTGCGCCAATATGGCGGCATTCCCCCCTACCGAGAAACCCAGAACCATGTGGCCTGCGTGATGGCGGTGGCCGCCCGATTGGAAGGATCAAATTCATGATGTCCCAACCTTTTTGGAAATCATTCCTCAAAACACTTATCGGCAATGTCACGAGAGCGCGCAGCGCGGCAGTGCATTGGCGATACCGCTTTTTCCAAACAAGTTGGATTTCAAACCTCTTTGTCGCCTCCCTGGCGCTATTCCTGCTCATTGCCGAGCCCGCCCTTGCCCAAAGCATCGATCTCTCCCCAATCCAAAGCTTGTTGCAGGGCATTGTCGATGCGCTGACCGGCCCGCTCGGCGTCGTGATCGCCACACTCGCGGTCCTTGGCGTTTTCTTGAGCTGGTTCTTCAACATCATCGATCTGCGCCAGGCGCTCTGGGTCCTCGTCGGGATCGCCGGTGTTGCGGCTGCCCCCACCATCGTTGCCGCGGTCTTCGCCGGTGGCTGAGCGCGCGCCTCTCTTCCTAGGCCTCGTGCGCCCGCCCAAGCTTCTGGGCCTGCCCATCATGTATGCGATGGTCTGGCTCTTCGGTTCGGTGCTCTTGTTCGTCTGGGTCCAGCACATCGCGGTGCTGGGTTTCGCCGCCCTGCTCTATCCGGTGCTTTGGCAGGCCGCGGATTGGGACCCGCGTTTCATCGACGTAATGATGACGGCGCTGCAGGAGACGCCACCCACGCGCAACCGCAGCATCCATGGCGGGGACAGCTATGCCCCGTGATGACGCCCATGATCCAGCGATCGATCCCCGCACAATGACGCCAGACTGGTATGCGCGCGAGACCCGCCTTGCGCATATGCTGCCCTATGTGAGCCTCGTCGATGACCAGACCGTGCGCACCCGGATCAACGAGCTCTTCTGCTGCATCCGGCTCGAGGGGATCAACAGCTACACGACGGACGATGCCTATCTCGACAAGGTGACGGCGCTTTTTGCCCGCATCGTCGCGCAACTTGGGCCGGAATTCAGCTATTACGTCCACAAGGTCTCCAAGGCCATCAAACCTGATCTCGACCCCATCCGCGAGGACAGCTTCGCAGGCGAGGTTGACCGGCGCTGGCGCGCGAAACTCGAGACCAGCGGGCTCCGCGACAAGACCCTGACGCTCACCGTCATTCACCGCCCGCCCCCGAAAAGCCTCCTGCCGTTCCTGAGCCGCAGCGCGCCGGACCGACTGAAGGAGGAGACCCGCAAACGCCTGCAGCGCTTGGGCGAGGCCGTGAACGTCTTTCTGTCTGGCCTCGCCGAGCTGAAGCCGCGCTTGCTGTCGGCCGCATCGGGGGAATTGGTGGGGTTTCTGGGCGCGCTGAACACAGGCACCGAGCTGCCGCTCTACCCGGCAAACACCTACGGCTTTTTGTCCTTCAACGTCGCCAATACCCGCGTGACGTTTCATGGCGATCATTTCGAGCTCTCGGAAGGTGTCGTGGGCCATCGCTACGGCAAGAGTTTCACCATCGGGGAATACTCGGAAGGCACCTCCTGCACCATGTTCGACATGCTGAACCTGCCGGTCGACATGATCGTCACCCATTCCTTCACGCCGATCAATTCGAACCTCATGGCGGGCCGTATCAAGCGGCAAAAGCGCCAGATGCAGGCGAGCCAGGACGCGGCCCTCTCGCTCCTGGAAGCCCTCGATATCGCCGCCGATGATCTCGAGGCCAAGCGCCAGAGCTTTGGCGAGCACCATATGGTCGTGACGCTCTTCTGCGACACGCTGGAGGAATTGCTGACCCTCAGCGCGGAAATCGTAAACGCCGCCGCGACTGAGGGCGTGAAGATGATCGGCGAGCGGGTCGCGGCCAAGGCGCATTACCTCAGCCAGCATCCCGGCAACCAGCCCAAGCGCGTCCGCGCCAGCGCCGTCACCAATCGCAACTTCGCGGATTTCGCGGCCTTCCACCGGACGCAGCTCGGAAAACCCGCAGCACTTACCCCCTGGGGCCGGGTCATCACCTATCTGCCCACGCCCGAGCAGAGCGCCTACCGGTTCTCCTATCACGAGCAAGGCTCGCCCGACAAAGAACCGACCAGCGGCCATACCCTGATCATGGGGCGCCCCGGGTCGGGCAAGTCGGTGCTGTCGGCGTTCCTGATGACCCAGGCCCGTCGCGCAGGCGCCCGGATCTTCGTTTTCGACTACCGCCTCGGGATGGAAATGGCCGTCCGCGCCAATGGCGGGCGCTACGCCTCCCTGAAAGCCGGCCAGCCCACGGGTCTGAACCCGCTCTGGACCGAAACCGATGCGCGCGGCACGGCCTGGCTGTCGGACTGGCTCACAACCCTGCTCTACCGCGCCGACAAACCCCTGACCCCGGCGCAGACCAATCGCATCCAGGAAGTCGTGCGCCAGAATGCGCAGGCGACCAACCCCGCCTTGCGGAACTGGCGGGATTTCGCATCGCTGTTCGTCTCCACCGATGATGGCGGCGATCTGCACCAGCGCCTGCTCGAATGGACCGAGGACGGCCGCTATGGCTGGATCTTCGGCCAGAGCCTCGAGGACACGTTCTCGCTCAAGGGCGACGTCGTGGGTTTCGACCTGACCGGCATTCTCGACAGCGAGGCCGACAAGGAGCGGATGGCGGTCCTCTCCTATCTCTTTCGCCGGGTCGAGCGCGAGATCGAGGACCGCCACCCCACCATCATCGTGATCGACGAGGCCTGGAAGGCGCTCGACAATGCGTATTTCGCCGAGCGGCTCTCGAACTGGCTGGTGACCGCGCGGAAGCAGAACACCGTCGCGGTGATGATGACGCAATACGCAAGCCAGCTCGAACGTACCCGGATCGGCAAGACCATCGTCGAGGCCGTGCCGACGCAGATCCTGCTGCCCAATATCCGCGCCAGTGCCTCGGATTACGCCATGCTGAACCTCACGGAGAAGGAAGTCGACGTCCTTCTCAACACGGGCAGCAACAGCCGCCTCGCACTGATCCGCGACGATCAGGGCTCGATCGTCGTCGATGCCGATCTGAGCGCGCTTGGACCCAATCTCACCATCCTTGGCGGCATGGAAAAGGGCGAAGCGCTTGTCGGCGCCGATTACCGCGACCGCCCATATTTTTGGAGACTTTCATGATCCGTATTCTTGTCGCTTTGGCTGCGCTCGGCGCGCTGGCCTCCTGCACCCAGTACCGGGAGCCGCAGGCGAACTGCTTCACATTCCTTGCGTCCACGGCACCCGTCGCGCCTGATTGCGATTTCACGCCCCTTGGCACCCCGGAGGGGGACATTGAAGTCTAGCCTGCCTCATATCCTAGCGCTTTGCCTGCTGCCAGGTCTCGCCTTGTCTCAGGGCGTGCCGACCAATGACAGTGGGCTGACCGCGCGTGACATCGTCGAGACTGGCGATCGCGAGGCTGACTTGGCCGTTCAGGCGGAGAAGCTTGCCGTGCGCGAACTCATCGCCGAGATCGAACGGGAGCAGCTGGAAACCCTGCAACGCATCCTCGATGCCCAGACCAGCTTCGGCGGTCAGGGCCTGCCCGCCATGGTCTCGGGGCTGGAAAGCGGCAGCGGCGATCCCGACCGCGCCGTGGCGGCGGTCTATGGCACGGGCGAGATCGATCCCAATCCCGGCGGTGCGCAGATGTTCGGGGACGCCGCCGAGAACATCGAGCAGCTCATCATCCGCGTGGCTCAGGAGACCAGCGACTTTGCGGGTGTTGGACGCGCAGGACTCTCCCCCGTCCAATGGCGCGCGCTGCTGCAAGCGCTCATCTGGCAGGAAAGCCGGTTTACGATTGGGGCACGGTCTCCCGTCGGCGCCTATGGTCTCACCCAGATCATGCCGGGCACCGCCAGCGATCTCGGCATCAACCCGGAATACTATGACAGCCCTTACCTGCAGGTGCATGGCGGCGCGCGCTATCTCGCGACCCAGCTCAACACATTCGATGGCAATATCATCAACGCGCTCGCGGCCTATAACGCCGGACCAGGCCGGGTTTTCGAGTATGGCGGCGTGCCGCCCTTCCGCGAGACCCAGCACTACGTCCAGGTGATCCCCGAACGCTATAACCTCTATTTGACCCGTATCGGCGGGATCGAAGCGCTCGGCACTATTGACCCTGCTCTGCTGGCCAATGCGAACCTTTCGATGACCGGGCATGGCGCGGCCTTTTATGGCAGCAACTCACCAGCCGCGATCCGCCAAGCCGCCCTGCGCATCCGCGATATCGTCGAACGGATTTCCGAGACCGAGGACGTGCAGGAGAGCGTCGCGCTCAACACCTATGCCCGCGCCGAACTCGTGCGTCTCGTGGCCGCCCGCATCCGGCTTCAGGCCGCCCGCACCCGCGTGCTCTCCGCCGAAGAGCTGGCCCAGGTCAGCGCCCGCATGGCCGAAGGCGCGTTCATGGATTTTACGATCAGGGAGATTGAATGATGGGACATCTGCTCTTGAGGACGGCCTTGGCCACAACGCTTGGGATTGGCCTGCATCTGGACGCCCTATCCCCTGCCCTCGCGCAAGGCGTGCCCGTCGTCGACACCCAGAACATCACGCAAAATATCCAGCAGCTCCGGCAGATGATCGAGGACGAGATCCTGCAGAACGAGCAGCTGACGCAGCTCCGCGAACAGCTTGCCACGCTCACGGACCAACTCGCGGAGCTGCAAAGAACCTACGAGGCCCTCACCCGCCTCGCCGAGCTTCCAGAAATCATCCGCACCGAGATGGAAGACGAACTCAATGGCCTACTCGACCAGGAGTTCGGGGACATCCTCGCCACGATTGAGGCGATCAAGACGGGGGATTTCTCCGGCCTGTCTGGTTCTGGCGCAGGCGAGATCGAAACCCAGATGGACCGGGTGCTGGCCGACCTCGGCTTTGACGAGGACACCCTCTCGGAAATGGCCACGAGCGGCAATCCGGGCGCGAACCGCGTGGCAACACAAGCCACGACCGGCGCACTCGTCTCGGCCGCCGCCCAGAACAGCTATGAGGATGCCGGCCAATCGCTCGAGCGGGTAGACCGCCTTGTCGGGCTCATCGACGACATGGACGAACTCAAGGAAAGCATCGATCTCAACACGCGCGTGACCGCGGAGCTCGCCATTGCGCTGGTCGCCATGTGGCAACTCGAAGCCATCCAGACCGTGGGCGATGGCACCGGCGGCGTGATCGATGCCGCCACCATCGCCGAAGAGCAGCGCTTCATGGATTTCACCTTGCCGGACCTCCGGGCAGACTAATCGTGGGGGCATGACGGGTGGCAACTGAACAAGAAATCATCGAGGAAGAACTGGTCTATGGTGCTTTACGCCGCGAACGGCTCTGGCAACGCCTTGGCCTGATGGGCCTTGTCTTCGGTATCATCGGCTGTCTGAGTGCCGCGGCTGTCTCGATCCTCGATGTCGACCCGCCCCCCGTCGTTGTCCCCTATGATCCCGCCACTGGTTTTGCCCTGCCCGAGGCGTCCGTTGGGGCCACATCCGTCACCGCCAACCAGGCGATCATTGAGGCGGAGGTGTTCCGCTATGTGGCCGACCGGGAGGTCTATAACCAGCTCGACAACGATCTGCGCATCCGCAGCGTCCTGCGCCGCTCGGACGGAGCTGCCGAGAGCGGGCTGCGCCAGATCTGGAACAGCGCCAACGAGAATTACCTGCCGACGGTCTATGGCCCCAATGCCCGGCTCGACGTGGAAATCCTCAGCATCAACCGGATCGGAACCAACCGCGCGACGGTCCGCCTGCGCAAGCGCCTAACGTCCATTAACGGCACCCAGACCGGCCTCTTCACTGCGACGCTTCTCTTCGAGTTCCGCCCGGAGACCCGCCGCTCCATCGATGAGGTCTGGACCAATCCATTCGGCTTCACCGTTCTCGAATATTCCATCCGCTCCGACAGATTGGAGAACTGACGTTGTTGTTTATAAGATCGCTTATTTTTGTCATTGCCCTGTTGCCCGGCCTCGCCTCTGCCGAAGCCATCCCACGTGGCGGTCCCAACGACAGCCGAGTGCGCTTGGCCACCTACCAGGAGGGTCAGGTCTACCGTCTCAGCGTGTCGCTCACCCATGTGACCACCATCGAGTTCGGCGAGGGCGAAAGCATCCGCTCGATCATCGCGGGCGACACCGAGGGCTTCGAGATCGACGGCGTCCCGGGCGGTCAGGCCTTCGCGATCAAGCCTGTGGCGCGCGGGGTGCATACCAATGTGACAGTCTATACCAACCGCCGCAGCTACTACTTCAACGTCCAGGAGGTCCGCAGCCCAACCTTCTACGTGGTGCAGTTCCGCTATCCGGAGGACGATGCGCGCCCGACCCGGGCCATCGCCGCCCAAGCGCCGAACTACAACTACGGTGCCAGCGCGCGGACCGAGTTTACGCCAACCCGCATCTGGGATGACGGGACGTTCACGTATTTCGCGTTTCCAAGAAACGCGCCTGTGCCCGCGATCTTCCGCTACGCGGGAGGCCGCGAGCGCACGGTCAACACGCAAACTCCTGAAGACGGCGTGATCCGCGTCAGCGGCGTGAACCGCCAATGGGTCCTGCGACTTGGCGAAGAGGTGGTCTGCATCGAGGCGATCCCGCCCGCGGAGGCCACCTCATGAGCGATACCGAGAACACCGAGCTGGAAAGGCGCCTCGCCGCCCTTGAGAAAGGCAGTGCCCGCGCGCCCATAGCGGCGCAGCGCCGGTCGCCCCTTCTCGCGCTGGCCGTGGTCTTCGTCATCGGCGCGGGTGGTGCCCTGCTTTATCTCTTCTCACAGCCCGAAGAAGAGGAAGCCTTGCCGACGGCCACTCCGGACGTCTTCCAAAACGAAGGGGATGGCTTTGGCGCTATCGAGACCTTGCCCCCGCCCGAGCCCGAGGTTGTGTTCGTCGGACCAGACCCCGTCGAGCCCAACGCGGAGCTTCTGGCGCAGATCACCGCCCTGCAGGCCCAGATCGAGGAGTTGCGCAACGCCCCTGAACCAGTTGTCGAGGAAGACACCGCCGCCGCAGAGGCAATTGACGCGCTGACCACTCAGATCGCGGCGCTACAAGCCGCCTCGGAAGCAGCACAGCAACGATTTCAGGACGAACTGACGGCGCGGAATCGAAGCCTTGAGCAATTACGCATGGATCTGGAACTGGCCCAACTCGAGGCCAGCCGACCCCAACCCGCGCCAACGGGCCCTACGGAGGATGAGCTGCGCGCACGCGAGCAAGAGCGACTGCGCCGTGAGGAAGAAGCCCGGCGCATGGCCGAGCTGGAGCGCCGCGCCGCGGAGGAACGCGCCTTCCAGGAGCGGCGCATCGCCTCTCCCACCATCGCTTTTGGTGGTGCCTCCGGAGCGAGTGAAACGGCTCTGACCGAACGCACTTTTGGCGAGGTGACGGATTTCGTGCTGAACGGTGCGCTGCCCTCCACCGTGACGCAGGCCGAGGTGATCGCCAATCCTTCCAACACCATCATTCAGGGCACAATGATCCAGGCCGTCATGGAAACCGCCCTCGACAGCTCGCTACCCGGCCAGACCCGTGCCCTGGTGTCCGAGGATGTCTACAGCGTCGATGGCGCGCGCCTCTTGATCCCCCGCGGGTCCCGTCTCATCGGGCGCTACCGCGCTGGCGTCGATATCGCGCAGCGCCGGGTAACCATCGCCTGGGACCGGATCATCCTGCCTGACAATCAAACTATCCAGATCAGCTCTTTCGGGGGCGATGAACTTGGCCGTTCGGGTGTCACCGGTTTCGTGGACACGCGCTTTGCCGAGCGTTTCGGGTCGGCCGCCCTGATCTCGCTGATTTCGGCAGCACCTGGTGCCGCCGCCTCTGAGGTCCAGGATGAGACTGCCGCCGACGTTCTCGAAGACGTTGGCGATGATCTGGCAGATGCCACGGACAGCGTCATAGGCGATTACCTCTCCATCGGCCCCGTCATCTATGTCGACCAGGGCGCCCCCGTCACGGTCATGGTCGACCGCGATCTGGAGATATTCTGAGCCCATGTCGCTGAGCTATCTCGAAACCTCGCTCGACCGGATCGACGCCGCCGCTCGCGACGATGTCATCGAGATCTGCATTAACCCTGATGGCACCTGCTGGGGCGAATTCCAGGGCGATCACTTCATGCGCGCGCTGGACCAAAGGCTTACGGGCGTTCAGGTCAGGGACCTCGGCAACCAGATCGCCTCCTCGGCCAATACCACGATGAGCAAGGACCGCCCCATCGTCTCGGTCTCGATCACCTACAAGGAGCGCCCGGTCCGCGCACAGGTCATCACCCCGCCCGCCGTGCTCTCGGCCATGTCGATCAGCCTGCGGTTCTTCTCGAGCCTGCCACTCGAGGGCATCGCACTCGATTTCCTCTACGGAAAAGAGCGCAAGCTCGAAGACCTGCGCGTCGAAAAAAGCGCGCCTTGCGCGCCGTGGTGGCCGCGGGTTTGATCGATGACGCGCTCGCCTTCTGCGTCGAGAACAAACTCAACATGATCGTCTCGGGCGGCACCTCCACCGGCAAGACCGTGGCCGCGCGCAAGATCCTATCTCACGTGCCATCCGAGGAACGCATCGTGACCATCGAAGAAGCCGCCGAGCTGCTGCCGACCCAGCCAAATGCAGTGACCCTCATCGCCAATCGCGACGCGGAATTCCAGACCGCCGATGTGCTTCTCACCGCCACGCTGCGCATGCGTCCCGACCGGATCATCCTGGGCGAAGTGCGCGGCAAGGAGGCCATGACCTTTCTGGAAGCCATCAACACCGGCCACGGCGGGTCCATGACCACACTGCATGCCGAAACCCCGCAACTCGCCGTGCAGCGGCTCGCAATCGCGGCACTCAAGACCGAAATCCCGATGACCTATGCCGACGTGATCCAGTACATCGAAAATTCCATCGATGTGATCATCCAGGCCGGTCGCCATGACGGCAAACGCGGCATCACGGAATTCTACCTGCCCGGCGCAACCGAGATTGGAATTTCCCCATGAAGACCTTTGAATACAATATCCTGTCCTTTCCCATGACCCGCAAGACCAGCCTCTCCGACATGCAGGCCAGCCTGAACGAGAAGGGCGCAGACGGGTGGGAGGTGGTGTCGATCAGCTCCTCGGAATTCGCCAATGTGGGACACACGGTCTTCCTGAAGCGTGAGACCACAGCCGCTGGAGTCACGGCATGAGGCAGGCGCAGCACCTCGCCCTGGCCGCGCTGGCCCTGAGCCTGAAGCCTACCTTCGCTGTTGCCGAGCGCAACCTAGTGCCGACCCTCGAGCGCAGCTTTGACGTCTGTCCGGACCGGCCCGCCGAGCCCATCTGGATGCAGGAGATCCCCCTGCGCCAAGCCTATCAGCGGGTTCTGGTTCAGGACATCTATCGCGCCCAGAATCTCGAGCGGGTCGTCGAGATCGGCAACTGCGACTGCGCGACCCGGTTCCCGTCCTGGGACGCGGCCGAGGCGATGTTTCGGGAGAGCTACGCGAGCGACGAACGGTGGGAAATGCTCGAAGCCTCGGAAGGCTACAATCGCCGCGCCAACGCCGCCCGAACTGCCGCCAAGGCCATCTGCGACGCCGCAGGCAATTGGTAAGGCAGTCCCGCGATGAGTGTCGTCACCTACTTCGTTGAAACCTCCCAAGCCTATCTCGACACCGCCGCTGAGACCCAGTTTGGTGCGGTTGCGGCAACGGTCGGCACGCTCCTGGTTTTGGGGACAACGCTGGTGGTGATCCTCGTCGGCATCAACATGATCTATCAATACCGGGCCATGGATGGGCACACGGCCTTTTGGCTTGCGGTCAAGATCGGGCTCATCGGGATATTCGCGACCAATTGGGTGCAGTTCAACGCCTTCTCGTCTGCCATTCTCTATGGGATCGACAGTATTGCAGGCGCCCTTGTGGCCTCCGTCGGCGGCGGCAGCCCTGGCCCCTCAGGCACCTTCGCCGAAGAATTCGACCGCCTGATCGCGGAACTGGGCGACTATCTGAACGCTGCCGGGTCCGAGCTGAACTGGATGGCCGGCGCCATGCTCGACATCGTCGGTGTTCTTCTGCTCTCGATCCTCGGCGGGCTGGCCGCCTTCATCCTCGTGGCCTCCCGCCTGATGATCGCGCTCCTGATCGGGATCGCCCCGGTGATGATCTTCCTGACCCTCTTCGAGGTCACCAAGGATTATTTCGCGCGCTGGCTGTCCGCGCTGATCTCCTTTGCGCTATACCCCATCGTCGTCGCAGGCGTGTTCGCAACGATCACAGGCGTTTCCTCCGCGCTCATCGGTGAACTAGGCGATCCCGAAGGGGCCTCAAACATCGGCGCGCTCATCCCCTTCTTCATGATGGTGCTCATGGCCAAGGGCTTCATTATCGCCACGCCCTTCATCGTCCGCGCGATCTCCGGCAACATCATGATGCCCGCCCTCTCCGGTGGCCTCGGCGGCGGCTACAGCTTCGCTCGCGCCGCCATGGGAAGCCAGCAGGCCTACAATCGCTACCTCATCGGCGGGGCCAGTGGAGCAGAATACGCAGCCCTCAGGGCGCGGCAGTTCTTTGGCGTACAGCAAATGCCAGTGCGGCAAGGCATGGGACAGACGGGTTCCGGAGGCGGCACAGGATCCGCAGACTCGGGATCAAAAATGCTGGCGCAGCTGGCGAGACTGGGACGGCTTGGGCGACGGTGACGGCCCACACTGGACATTGACCAAACCATGCGTCGCCGCGCCGCGGCTCCCCCAAAGCGGTCATTGGCACAGTTGCTCAGCATTTTGACCCGTTCGATGTCGGCAGTACGGACGAGTGTGCATTCGACACTGTTGATCTAAGGTCGGCTTTGTGGCTGGTCGGGAGGCTATCCCCTTGGATCTACGATCCTACGCGCAAGAGTTCTCCATGTGGAATTGCCGGCACAAAGTTGTCGTCGCGACCGGTCATGTCCGAATTTGCGATCATACTGTTCAGTATCGCCTCTTCAGTGGATTGGACGACCGCCTCGAAGAACCTGTCAAGATGTTCATCCGGTACCATCTCAAGGCGAAGCAATCGTTCGGAAGCGCGAAAATCCGGAACCTTGTTCGCCGTCGAAAATGCCAAGAAGATGTCTCCGGACCCATGTCGGGCAATGCCACCCGTTTTGCCGACCCCAAGCGTCGCCCTGCGCGCCAAGCGTTTCAGTTGATGCGGCAGCATTGGCGCGTCAGTCGCGACAACGACGATGATCGAACTTAGATCAGGGTCATGAGTATTCCTGACCATAGCGGGTTCCTTCATCTCTTCGCCCAGAGGATAGCCCAGTACGGTCAGGTCTGTCCGGCCGCCAAAGTTGGCCTGAACAAATGTGCCGACCGTATAAGTGCAGCCATCAAACTGCACCAACCGCGAGGAAGTCCCTGATCCAGCCTTGAAACCAAAGCACTTCATCCCCGTGCCGCCACCAACACTGCCTTCTTGTATCTGACCAGTCGTGGCATGTTCGATTGCGGAAATTACATGTGCGTCTGTAACGTGAAACCCGTTGATGTCATTTAGAAATCCATCATAGGTTTCGGCGGCGACCGGAAGCGCAAAACCTTCGGCATAGACGTCAGGGAACCTTGCGGCAGCCCATTTGATGACCGCATCACGTGCAAGACCGCAGGAATGCGTATTTGTGATAGCTATCGGCAAGGAGAGCTTTCCAGCTTCCTCAATATAGTGCGACCCGGTAAGCTCTCCGTTTCCGTTCAAACTGAATATGCCTGCCACTACTGGATCGCAAAGCTGATCTGTCGGTCTGGGCAAGATGGCTGTCACCCCGGTTCGTACTGGCCCAGAACCGACTTCGAGTGCGCCGTTGCCACTGATCAGCGTCGTGTACCCAACTGAAACACCTTCGACATCTGTAATCGAATTCCACTGCCCTGTGCTACCGTCGATCTTCAGACCGAGTGATCTGGCCCGCAGCGTTTTGGGCCTTTCAGACCGGCCAAGGTAACTTGTCTCATTTTTCATACTGTTTTGCTACCTGATGAATTGATCTCGTCAGCCTAGATCAGAAATCATCTGCATTTCAAACGCTCAATTTCGATGGGCGCGCGTTAAGACCGAATTGACGAGTTGCTTGAAGCTACTTGGCTAGACCGGACGTTCGACGAGTCCGCAGCATTCGGCACTATGGGCTCACTGCGGACCTCGGAGGCAGCGCAGCATCATGTGATATGATGTCTTGTCAACGTCGGGTTGTCGATGTGGGAGGGCGTGGTGGATCGGAGGATCCATCATGGAAACATCAAACTTACCCGCCATCCGCGCACTACGTCCGGTCTGGAACAAAGGCCGGATCGTCGGCCAGAAACGGCCTCTCAAACCCAAACATGTCTGGGCGTATTTTGTTGAAAAACTCTTCCTTGATCGCGGCCTGAACTGCTGATTCAATTCCTTTATTCGGGGGGAGTATTGGCGATG
>VMHT01009444.1_pt1 | contig 14117 bp, 30 predicted proteins | sample 4693611 | NCBI WGS metagenome assembly VMHT01 (sample SAMN12280063, study PRJNA550983) | marine metagenome | isolation source: seawater sampled from same location over 5 years 0.02-0.2 micron viral filtrate | place: USA: collected off the coast of southern California halfway between the port... ... | reverse complement strand
TAGGACTAAATGTAGCTCCTTTACCAGTAAGTTCACCTGTCATCGTACCACCAGCTTTTGGTAAAGCGGCATTAGCAGTGGTTGTAGTAGATGTTAACACTGAATCTCTAGCTGCTATGTCTATTCCATCAACTGTACCAGTTACACCAATATTACCAGTTACATTTAATGGTTTATTCATATCCCAACTTGTAGTAGCATGTGTATATATTAACGTAGCGCCTGCTCCACCAATTGTTATACCTGCTCCATTTGCCGCAGCTGAATCTGCTGCATCGGTTGCGATGCTAAAGTTTAAGTCATCTATTGCTACAGTAGTAGAGTTTATTGTTGTGGTTGTACCATCTACTTGTAAATTACCAGCTATAACAACTGTACCTGTATTATCTCCATGAGCAGCAGGGTCTATAGTAAAACTCGCTGGTCCTCTTAAATATCCTGATGTTGTTATATTACCAACACTTATTGTTGGTGTGCCTGCTAAACCTGTAGCAGTACCAGTAACATTACCTGTTATAGGTCCAGAAAAAGCTGTTGCTGTTAATGTTCCAGTTACTGTTGCTCCTGCTGAAGTAGTTTCTACTTTTGTACTATCATTATGCCTTAATTGTACACTACCTCCATCCGTTCCTAGTATATAAGTTTTTGTTGCACCAGCATTATTTAATGCTAAACTAGAACCGTTTATATTTAAAGTTCCAGAACTTCTAGTTATACTTCCTGTCGTTGTTATATTACCAAATGAAACATTTGAAGATGTGGTTAGTCCTTGGTTAATAGCTTTTACTGCTGCTAAATCTGTTAATTCGCTATCCATTAACGCGCCTGCCGCAGTTACATTAGTTGTATCTGTTACATCAGCCGAAGCCTCAATTGCGTTTAATTTTGTATGATCAGCGTCAGTAAACACGTTAGAGTCCGTTGCAGCTTCAACTGCAGCTCTTATCTCAGCGTCTGTTTGATCTGCTGTAGCTGATGCTTCAATAGCATTAAGCTTACTATGGTCAGCATCTGTGAATACGTTTGAATCTGAAGCTGCCTCAACCGCTGTTCTAATTTCAGCATTACTTTGATCCGCTGTTGCAGATGCTTCTATACCATCTAGCTTTGAATGATCTGCTGCTTCAAAAGGAACAGATGTAACTCCACCAATTGTTAATGCGTCTGTTTCTAATGTCCCGTCAATATCTACATCCCCAGATATATCTAAACTAGCTGCTGTTACAGTTCCTGTAAATGTAGGTGCTTCTTCAAAATTACTTGTTATTACACCTGTAGATGAATTATAACTTAACGCATTACCCGATACTGATATAGCACCTCTAGCTAAAGCGTTTGTGTATTGTGTTATAGTCGTAGCTAGTGTTAACGTACCCGCTGCATCATCATATGTAGAAGTAATACCTGTGCCTGCTGTAACCAAAGCATTAACTCTATCATCTACTCTTTCATTTGTAAAATAAAGGTTTGTGCTTCCTTCTGTAATTTCATCTGTGTTATCTTTTGTTAGTATTTGTGAATCAACATATGCTTTTACTGATTGCTGTGAAGGTAATCTTGTAGCACTATTTGATGCCATATTATCCTCATCTATTAATGCTGCTGTTATTCTAGCGTCTGCTCTAGCATTAGTAAAATAAAGATTACTACTACCTTCTGTTATTTCGTCTGTATTATCTTTTGTGAGTATTTGTGAGTCTACGTATGCTTTTATTGATTGTTGTGTTGCGAGATGCGTTGCTGAATTTGAAGACATGTTATCTTCATCTTTTATAGCTGTACCACTTATGGATGTAGGTGATATTATTAGATTGTTAACTATACTTCCACCTGTTTGTGTTTGTATATAAATATCTTGGTCATTACTTGTTGATCTAATAACTGGATCTGCTGAAACAGTACCAAGAAAAAATACCCCATCAAAATTAGCTGAAGGTAAAGTTAAAGCGCCGCTGTTAGGATTATACTCAAAAATACCAGTATCATCTAATAAAGCATTTGATTCATCGTGAAATACCAATGGAAAAGCTGTATTAGCATTCGAATCAGTTACAGTAACTTTAGCCGCGGTACCAGAAGTATCTGCTGCTATTGTATCTGTTTGCCCTGTAACAAAAGTATGTATTTGATCTGCTGTAGCTAAACCTGTACCACTATTTGCTATAGCGCCTGTTACTATAGTTAATGCCGGTTCTGGACCAGTTCCATTTGCTATTGTTAATTGATTTGTTGTTGCTGAGGTTACAGCTGTGATATCTCCAGGTGAAGATGGATGAAGCATAAATGCGTATACTTTACCTGATATGAAACTACCTTTTCCAGTTTCTGGAACTGCAAAAGTAAATGTTTTAAAATCTCCTGATGTGGCGATATTAGTAACTTTAGCCACCATAAAGTTATTAGGGTCATCTACGTTAATTAATAATATTGTTCTACCCGAAAATGTTTCTAAAAAGTCTGCTCTTGTATCTAATGTGTTGCCATGTGAATACACACTAAACCTGATTGTTCTAGTGCTTGTTGTTTCAAAGTTTGTAACACTTGGTGCATCAAGTTGACCACTAGCTTGTGATCCTGCTACATACTTATATGTTACTTGATCTGGATTACCAACAAAATTAGTTTCCCTAAAAAATCTAGCAATATCATCTACTGAAAAATTAGCAGTTGTACCATCTGAGTTGGATCCAATAAATTTATCTGTTTTTTGAACAGTACTATCTGATGTGTACTTGCTAATTCTTGCCATTTACTTCTTTTTAAATTGATTGAACTTTTCAACCGAGCGTCCGCCGAAATAAGCGCCAATCGTAGTCATTAAAACTAATTGTAACAAATCGGTCCATTTTTGCTCTACATTAAATGTTATTGATCCACTATCAACAAACACCATAATTACAGTGGATATAATTAAAAATATTAATACAAGTGGACGTACTGATCTTGTTAGCCAATTACCGTGCTCTAAGTCTGCTTTCCAGCGATCTGTAACGTTTTTTTGCATTGCTGCCTCGGCGTCAAGAAAAATTTGTTCCATTTCCTTTTGAAATGATCTTTTTTCATCGCCTGTTGTTATAAATTTATCAGCAACACCAGATAGCTTCTCTAATACACTACCACCGGCATTGCCAAATATTTTTCCTAGTATTTTACTCATTATGCTTCAAATAATGCGTATTCTAAAACTGGAGTACCAGATGCTGCTTTAGCTACAACGTCTAGCGATGATTCCCAAGGAAAGAAAGCAAATTCTCCTGCTGCTAATTGTATACTTAGTGCTGAGCCAAAATCAATATCCATAGCAATACTTCCATCTGTATTTTTAAGATATACATAAGATTTCGTGTATGTTCCGTTTGCAAGTAAAGTTAAATCACCTGTTGACAAGGCGACTCTACTAATACCTACAACATCTCCTGATATTGTTAATGAGTCTGATACAGACAAACTTAAAGTGTCTGTCATAACATCTGAACTTGTTAATGTTATTGTTGGGGTTAATGTTGCCATAATTTGTTGTTTATTTTATTTTTTAATCTTAACGTCTTCAGCGTTTACATTTGGTCTGAGTAAAGATTCAAGTAAATCATGATCAAACGGATTAGCGTTTGACGTAGGTACGACATCTCTTATTTCTGTTTCTTTAGGCTCTGTTTTTAATATATTTTTTGTGGCATCTTCTGCGCTTTTTGATTTATAAAAAGCTTCAGCCGCTTTTTCTACACCTTTACTTAATTTATCTGCTGATCTCATAAAGGTTTTACCTTTACCACCAGCTCTAAACATATTTAAATATTTATTCATATTATCTTTCTTTATCTTTTATCATATCATCTATAGCTTTATTATAAACCTTATCTGTATATGATGTGTTATTGTAGAACACGTTTCTTTGTGATGTAGGTAAATCTTCTTCACCTAGTAATATCCTGTATATTCTACTTATTACTTGAGAGCATTTAAATGATGTCTTAAAAATACTGTATTTAATTGTAGTGCGATTACGATGCCTCCACGCTTCTATCCATCCGCCTCTTCTTAATCTTTCCCATCTGTTTTTATCCCATGAGTAAGTATAAACACCGTCTATAAAATCATTACGTGTAAATTTTGATTTGCAATCTAAATATATAAGTAATTCTAAATCCGCGTCTTTTAAACCATAAGTTTTACAGGCCCATTTTCTCACGAGCCTGTAATACTTAAGGATTTTCATCTCACGCAAATCACTTGCGTCGATTCTCATCTACTATGTATCTAATGTAATAGTACAACTAAGGATATCCGGGTGAGCGAATACAGAGTTGACATCATCACAGACAACTACAAATGGATCGCCGTTAGGATGTGCATTGATTTTTGCTACGATACCTGCAAGTACATCTTTTTCTTTATCTGCAGTAATAGTCAAAGCTATTTCATCGTGAGCATCAACTTGAGCTCCACTAGTACCTCCCTTGAATTGCATCAAGATAGTAGCATCAGCTGCTACTGTCATACATACAAGGCTACTTAAAGGTGCACAATATGCATCATCAGCCGCGTCACAAATATATAAAAATTTATCCATTATTCTATATTTTAATTGTTAAACAAAATTTAATGCTATTTCTCAATAGCGGATTAGGTTTGTGATTTCAGGTTTGTGAATTTAGGTTTAATCTATTAATACCACATCACCTATTTTGATAACATAGTACAATATATCTTCGTATTGTATACTATGGCCAGCATGCTTGTCATAATATATTATATCTTTTTCTTTTATACCTTCTACAAGGTTACCCACGCTAGCTACTTTAGCCTTCGTGTACCTGTTGTCTTCATCTAATTCGTCCGTAATAAGCAAACCACCTACTTTTTTAGGCTCTTTGATGTTTTCTACAACTAGATAATAATTAACTGCCTTCATTATGGTCAATTCTTACGTTAGAAATTACACAATCAGCAGAAATTATAGTATTTACCACACTAATTGCATTTTTTAGTGCAGTTTTAGTAACTAAGACGGGGTCTACGATTCCAGATTTAATCATGTCGACTTTTTCACCGGAAATTACGTTAAATCCAATACCCTTTTTGGTAGGTATTTCGTAGTTTTCAATGCCTGCGTTTGCCATGATGGTTTTAAATGGAGATTGTATGGCCTCTGCAAGTATTTTCTCCCCTATATTTTCTGTTTTTATAGTATTTGACGCGTTTAACAGCGCAATACCACCGCCAGCAACAATACCTTCTTTCAAAGCGGCTTTTGTTGCATAAATAGCGTCTTCAACTCTGTCTTTTTTCTCTTTTAATTCAACTTTTGAGTTAGCGCCTACTTTAATAACGCCAACAGAGCCAGATAACATAGCTAACCTCTCTTCTATTTTTGTTTTCATGAAAGGATCTGTTGCTTCTTTAAGCTGTTTTTTAACTTCTTTGATCCTATCGTCTAATCCCTTTGGCTTTCTACCTATTGTAAGTACAGTGTGCGTGTCATCTGTAACTGATTTGTCAATATGACCTAGCACGTCTGGCGAGAGAAGGTCTAAATCATCACCTAACTCTTCACTTATAAGCTTAGCACCTGTTAAAAGTGCTAAATCTTCAATAGACTGTCTTCTTGTAGAGCCAAAACCGGGGCAATTTATTAAATTTACATCAATATTGCCCTTAACCTTGTTCATAAGTAATGCTGACTGTACTTGCTGCTCAACGCCAGCTACTATTAATAAGGTTCTTTTGCCTTTTATTATATACTCTAGTATATTTTGTATTTTTCTTACATTAGGTATTTTACCGTCTACAATTAAAACACATGGATTTTCAAGAACCGCCTTGTTTTTATCTGTATCAGTAACAAAATGTGGTGATTTTAAGCCAGAGTCAAACTGCACACCTTCAACAATATCAATGTATGTCTTGTCTGTACCGGACTCTTCCATTAAAACTACACCATCACTACCTACTTTTGTGTAAGCTTCTGATATAATTTTTCCAAGCTCTTTATCGTTATTGCAAGATATTGAGCTGACGTGTTCCAAAAGGCTGCCTTTAACCTCTGAACTGGTGTTATCAAGATACTGGTTAATTTTTTCCAGCCCTGAATTAATACCTTCTTTAATTTCTCGTATAGAGAATGTATTGTTTTCTTCATTGTTAACATGTTTTAATAAAGATTCAGCAAGTACGATGGCTGTAGTAGTACCATCGCCTGCTTCTTTCACAGTATTCTTAGATGCTTCTTTAATTAATGTAGCACCCATGTTTTCAACCGGATCATATAGGACAACAGATTCTGCTACTGTTACTCCGTCCTTTGTAATCACCGGTCTGCCCATGGCGTCTTCGTATATTACGCATTTACCAGAGGCGCCTAGGGTAGATTTCACTGCTTGTGCGAGTTTATCTACACCTAAAACTACTCTATTTTTGGCGTTATTGCCAAAGTTTAAATCTTTAACGATTTGACTTGGTTGATTGTATTCCATTTAATTTAATTTTATTTATTTAATATAGGTGTTACTTAAACGTCTTTACAACTTTTGGCCCTTTTATAAAATCAAGCCTTTTAGCGTAATGTTCAATACTACCGTTTATTGCAGCTTCTGCTGATTCTACGGTTTCGCGTCTAGTAACGTCATACCATTCATCCTTTTCAATGTCTAGGTATTCAGTTTGATAGTATCCATTTGGTAACTGGACTATTCTCCAGTTCTTTTTCTCTGCAAGATGTTTCCATAAATCTATAGTTTCATCTTCGGTTTTTGTTTTCTGGATATATTGTGGTTGACCATTCCACGTTTTAGTGGTCTTATAATAATAATACGTCATTGTATTGGTTTTTAATTGGTTAAACATGTCTGTATTACTACAGATTATCTTGGTTTCGTTATTTCTTCTTCTTCTTGGCCATCATTTTCTTTCTTCCAGCCGCTTTAGCTTTCTTTGATGGTCTTCCTTTCTTTTTTCCGTATGTTCCTTTTCCGTATGGCATAGTTTTTAAATTTTAATTGTTATCAATTATCTTTGTGAGCTTTTATACGTTTTTTATTTTGTATTGCTATGTCTTTCTTTACACTCCCTCTTTTGTCGTCTTTGTATTTCACTCTTCTTTTTGCCGTCTTGTCAGTTAGTGGATCATATTGAGAGGATATTCTTTTCTTTATTTTCCCTGATTTATACGTTTTTGTCTTTTCTTCTACTTCCCAGGCTGGTCTAAAATAATTAGTTTTTAGTTTAAACTTCTTTTTACTAACTTTTTTTCTTGGAAACAAACTCATACTACTGCCAAGATCCTTCTTCGTAATCCTTTTTAAATCTCTTTTTAGCCGCGCGTTTTGCTTTAGCCTTAGCTGAAAATGCTAATGCGCCGTGTTCTTTTTTTACTTGTTTACGAACAGTTTTTTTGAACATTTTAAATCCACCGTCAGTTACTGGTTTTTGTCTTTTTTTCATAATGTTAAATTGTGTCGTTAATAATTGTATCTTTTTTCAATACTATAGAATCAGGGTTTTGTACATTTAATGTATCAACAGTTTTATCTTTGCTCGCTGGTGCACCGCATGATAATACAGTCGTAAGTAATAATGTGTATGTTAAGTATGTTAATAGTTTCATTTTTTGTTTTATTGTTTAGTCGCTAAATGGCGATCCTGCCATATGGTTTAAATATTGTAATCTTTCTCTATGTTCGTTTCTAATTTTTCTCGCACCTGAATAATCTTTAGGATTTTCTTTTAAATATGCACGCACCATCTTACCAACTTTACTATCTAAATGCCTAAATTCACTGGCATAGTGCATACGCGCTCCTTCTTGTCTTGGAACACCTTCAGCAAGTGCGTTAGGGTTTTCTTTTAAATAATTTGTTGCTTCTCTTATATTCTGTATATCGCCGTCAAATGTACCTGTCTCTGGATCATACCCATACTCTTCACTCCTCGTTAAGTCTTCTTTAGGTTTTACCATGTCTCTATAATCATCGTTAATCTTATTTCTCATGTCATCTGTAGGCGACGATGGTAACGGTATATTTGGAAACCCAGTGCTTTGTTTTTTAAGTTGTTGTTCTCGAAATTTGTTCATGATTCTATAGTTACATATTATAAGAAAAATTTACAGTGTGACACTTGCCCCTTACTATAGGGACTATATAAGGCTATTGTCACTATAAAAAAGTTGTCATAAATATTGGAGTACTGTGTTACCCCCTACTATATTTTCAAAAACTTATATATAAAATTCACATTTTTACAATACCCCCCATACTAAATTATGATTTTTACAATGTTTTTTTACCATTTAAATACGACTATGTATAGATAATATAAGTATATAACAAACAAACAAAAATATGAATAAATTAAAATTTACATTCGAAGATTACAAATGGTTTATCATTAACATAGAAAATCTAGATTATCACAATATAGATTACACAATAGAAACTGATTATGAAAATTCATATTATATAATAATAAAATAATTATAGATTTCGCACTCGCGCGCAATATCTAACAATAAAAATAAATAAAGAAATAAACAATATACTTTTATACAATGTGAATACGATAGTAAATGGATAATAAGTATATAAGAAATTAAATAAATGTTCAACTAAATAAAATAAATACAGTGAGTTTAATACAATCTAAAAGATTCGTCGTGAGAAAGTCTCTCGTCGGACAAAATCAAACAATAGAATTTACAACTAAAAAAGGTAAGACAGTAAAGTACAATCATGATATAGTATATAATATAATGAAAGATACTCTAGAAAGTTTACCATGTTGGTTAAAATACAAAAGTTACACTGCGAGTAATAATATTCCTTTAGTACTTAGAGATAAAGAGTTAGTATAATAACTCTTTACTCAATCTCTTCTTGGAGCAGAGGTGGGTTTCGAGTACTCACAAGAGAACAAACAATTAAATTATAACTATGAATAAATTAATAAAACAAATAAAAGAAAAGTTTCCTTTTAATAAAGAAACTGACTGTAGAGAAAAGTATAATGAAACTATACAAGATTATTTATACGAAGAAATAATAACTAAATTATGAATATAAATATAAAAGAAATAATAGAGAATATAATATTCTTACTATTCTTAACTCTGATAACTTGGTTCGCTTTAGTACTCGGAAATATATAATACAATATAAATACGATCACTAATGGATAATATATATAAATAAAGACTATGAATACAATAAAAATCTTACCAAATAAAAATATCTTACTTAATAATAAATTATTAACTAAAATAAAACACACTAACGAGTATACTAGTTGGTATACAATTAACAATAATAACTATGTCAATACAATATAACGCTTATCAAAGCATAAAACTAGGTAAAAATACAACAGAAAAAGATCTCTATGATCTATTTGGTGATGCAGTACAGACTAGAGATAGTAAAGGTAATGTAATACCTAACTACTTAAAAAATAAATATAACAAAAGAAATGGCTGGAATAACTAAATACCAACAAGAACAGCGAGCGCTACAAGACGCTTTCGTTCACAAAATGTTACTTGACTATGATATTCGTGAAGTAACTACGCAGAGACAAGCAAAAAATGGCACTAGAGAGTTTAAATTCCCTGTTAGTTGCTTCAGTAAGCGAATGATTAAGTGGAATAGTGAGCATTCACTACCAAAAACTAAACTTAGAATGGCTATATTTAAAAATGGCTATGTAAGAAAACAAAATGGTGCGTACTGTCCTTACCCAGTAAACAGAAGATATAGTAGACTACACAAGTATACTTATGTGTTCGAAGGTAACTTACAAAGCAGACAGTATATGACTATGGCGTACGAGAAACACTTAGGTCCAATGACTAGTCTCAACTATATGTTAAACTATTACTTAAAAAACTATGCTAAGTAAACTAAGTATTGAAGAATTTGAGTATTTAGCAGAAGAAAATGCTAAAGAAATTGTGAAAGACATTGAAAGAGTATGTCACTGGTCACTAGATGGTTACAAAATTAACCAACCAAACAAGATACAACACACACTAATGAAAGCTACAGCGAGAAATGTAGCGATTAAAATGGGTGTAGCTAAAAAAGATTATACAAAATAAATACGATTATCTTTGGATAATATATATAAATAAATAACAAATAATATGTGGAAAGTAATAATAAAAATATTAATAGCAGCATTTAACTTAGGTTTATGGCTATTAGCAATAATAGGAGTATGAAGTGTAAATGTAACCCAGAAAGAAATATACCTCAAGCGCGTGTTGACTTAGGTTATAAGACGTGTGTAACTTGTTCAACAGTTGAACCTTATGGTTGTATAAGTATAACCTACCACAAAACCGGCAATACCATTCAGATTATGCCGAAGGAACAAGCGAAACGCATTCGTAAGTTAACAGAACGCCGAGGTTATGGCACTATGTTAAAAAACATATGAGCGACAGCGGAAACGCGGCTCAGCTCTAAACCTAGAAAGCATTGATGCACCTATAGTTAACGTTAAGGTACAAAGCAGATGTAAGACTTTCAAGGGTCGAGAGCACAGATCAGGTATGGCAACCGGAAACGGGTAACAGTAAGCGAAAGCTGAATCCAACCTAAACCCGGTGTACAGGAAACACAGTAGATCTTGTGTTGAAAACAATGGAGGTTCGATTCCTCCACTGATCGCAATAACAGTAGGTACCAAGCCTGGACAAGAAGGGTGCAGCGTTACCGAGTCGCAATGCTTACTGTTATATAATACAAATTAAATACGAATATAAAAGGATAATAATAATATGTTATACAATAAATTAAAACCAGAAATTAAAACAAGATTACATAGAAATAGTAATCAGTATGCAATTAGTATACAACACATAATTAAATCTCTTAAAAATAAGAGATATTATAATGAGCTCACAATAGGTGAGATAAAGCAAATCAGAGCATTCGGTGATGTAAGCAACACTGATATACTCTGGGGTGATACAATGTTTAACGATTTAAATAAATTATAATGGAGAATAATGAGAAACTAAAAAAGTATCTTGATCACTATGGTGCTCAAATATATACGAGTTATAATGATGAAGACAATTGTAGCTTCCACGTTTACAGACAAGATACTGCTGATGGTTACGAGGTGTTTATAGCTAAATATAAAAGCGACACGTCAATTGACATACAAAATGACTTACACTACTACGCCCACACCTTAGATGATGTTATTGTAGCAGCTGTAAATGAAGGTGAAACAGTATACGTAGATGAAGACTTATGGTGTGATCATTACTTAGAAGATCATTTTGCAGATCTATACGATAGAGAATTTGGAGATGATGATTAGAAGAAACGTAACAAGTATAGGCGAGGTTCATAAGCTACGCAAGGCCGTAGAAAGAATAGAAAAATTATTAAATAAAATAATAAACAATGACACAAACAGAGTTCAATAAATTAAGTAAAGCCTTAGACTTTATGTCAAAAGACATAATGAAGTCAAAAGGTCCTGAATATACTCAGGAAGATAGAGATGTACTTGCAAACTTTAAAAACACTGCAGAAAGACTAAATACTACAGAGTTAAAGATTTGGGGTGCGTATTTTGACAAGCAAATATCTAGTATATATGCGCATTTAAACAACGCTAATCTTAAAAAAGCGGAAACAATTGAGTCAAGGTTTGCAGATATAATAAACTACTGCCACCTCGGTTTAGCACTATTTAAAGAAAGACAAGCATGAACAAAAATATATTAATAGATTTATTAAGGATTATACAGAGAGATATGAAAAGACGCATTGAACAAGGCGTTTACGAGCAGGATAGAGATTTGTGGTCTAAATGGGAAGATCAAATATCTTATATGATTAAAACTATATTACAAGGAGGAATAAAATGACAATAGAATCAGTAGCTATAATAATAGCAATGGGATTATTTTTTATGTTAATGATAACACTATTAGATAATGCCAATAAGAAGTGATGCAAGAGGTAACTTAATAAAGAAATCTCAGTATAAAAAGAAAAAATATAAATACAGATTTACCTGCGCTGATGAACATGTCGTAGGTAGCACTGACGATCCACGTAGAACATTAGAGGCTATATGGAAAGTTTACAGAGACTGCGTTAAAAATGTGTGTGTAGACTTTGGTACAAGAAGTAAAGTAAGAGAACTTTGTATTGAAGAAGATGACAAAAGCAACTTAACCTATACATACTGCAGTGAAGAAATAACTAAACACAAATTTAAACAATTATTAGATGAGCACTAGAAACTTAACAATGGTAATCGAAAGAGATTACGCAAGCGATCACGAACTAGGCTTTGCACAAGATCCTGTTAATCTAGCTGAAAAAAGCTATGTTAATATGTACTTACACCACGATGGTTATCCTGAATTTCAGGGTGTACAATTAGCAAACTGGATACAGGCAAACTGGGGCATTGGTGATGGTAGTAGAATGGCATCAAAAATGGTACATGATCATTACTATGACAGTTGCTACCTACATGCATCACCAGATGATATAGATCACGAGTATACATATGTAATATGGACAGGTGATGGCAACGATATATGGATGAGCTGCTATAATCAGTATAAAAGCAAAAATGTATTTGTACTAAAACCTCAACAGGTAATAGAAAAATACAGAAGCGATATGGATTATACTATATTTTCAGCCGGTGAAACTAGATTAGGCCCAAGTACAATACTACATCCTTCAGGTTACGATTAAAATACAAACTAAATACGAATGACTAAGGATAATATAAACGAAGGATTTGATTTAAGACTTGAAATATCTGACATGATGTGGGAAGTAGACAGGCTGAAGGAGATGGAACAAGCTTACGTTGATTCAGAAGAATATGAAAAAGCAAGTATTGTGCTTGCTAGACAAAAACGACTAATACGATTAATTAAAAACAGAGAAAAAAAACTAATACAATATGACAAAACACTTTAAACCTATGCTTGCTCACAAATACGATGAAGCAAGAGTTGACTGGTCAAAATCAGTATACATGCAACCTAAACTAGACGGTGTTAGGTGCGTGTTCACAAAAGACGGCGCGTTCTCACGTACCGGTAAAAAATTCATGAACTTACAACATTTATTCACACCAAAAATGTTCAGTATGTTCAAACAAAACCCTTGGCTTGTCCTTGACGGTGAATTGTATAATCACGATCTAAGAGATGATTTCGAAAAAATCATATCGTTAGTCAGAAAACAAAAACCAACAGACGACGACAGAAAAGAGGCACGTAAAATGATACAATATCACGTGTACGACTACGCGTTTTGTAATCCAAATGAAAACAAAGTAGATTTAATAGAGTCTGATATGAATAGATACAAAAAACGTATGGACCAACTAGTATGCTCTGACATGTATGGCAAACATATTAAGTATGTGCCATCGAAAAGAGTTGCAACACCTGCTATGTCAAAAGTAATACACCAAAGTTTTCTCGACGAAGGCTACGAAGGCTCTATCATGAGACTAGACGGTGCATACAAAAATGGCAGGTCATACGATCTTATGAAGTTCAAAGACTTCAGTGATACCGAAGCTAAAATTGTTAGCTGGGTTGAAGGCAAAGGCAAAAGACGTGGTACAATAGGTAAGTTTATAGCTATTGACAGTGATGGCATTAAATTCGGTATGCCTGTCATGGATAAATTTAAATACTTACAAAATAATTTTAAAGCCATGCAAGACTGGGTTGGCAAGACTGCTACATTCACATACTTTGAAAGAACTAAAGCAGGTAGTTACAGACATCCATTGTTCAAAGCAATACGTAACTACGAGTAATGAATATATTTTACTTAGATAAAGATCCTAAGCTTGCCGCTATATATCAATACAACAAGCATGTTGTTAAAATGATACTTGAGTCAGCTCAAATGCTATGTACTGCACATCATTGTTATGGTAGCGCAGAACAACAAGCTAACGTGCCTTATAGACAAGCACATCTAAACCATCCATCAACGGTATGGGCTAGACAATCTAAGTCTACTTACATGTGGTTATATGATCACATGATGGCACTTGGTACAGAGTATTATGTTAGATACGGTAAAACACATTTAACAATTACTAAATGTAAAGATTTT
>VMHT01189331.1_pt1 | contig 14122 bp, 1 predicted proteins | sample 4693611 | NCBI WGS metagenome assembly VMHT01 (sample SAMN12280063, study PRJNA550983) | marine metagenome | isolation source: seawater sampled from same location over 5 years 0.02-0.2 micron viral filtrate | place: USA: collected off the coast of southern California halfway between the port... ... | reverse complement strand
CAGTGTGGGACTTAGCAGTTATGCCACTTTTCAAAATGTTCAAAAAAATAGCGTTACCTATTTTAGAACTTATAGGAACAACATTCGGTATTATCATAGATGGTATGGCGTGGGTATGGAATAATGTCCTGTCACCTATCCTAACGCCTATTTTTGAGCCACTCTTCGATACCTTTACTTTCTTAGCAGATAGTTGGGATTTGATAATGTCTACAATGGTTTCGGCCTACAACAGTTATCTAAAACCACTTTTTACCACATGGCAAATGGTTATGGGAATTTTACTCACTCCTCTTGAAATGGCTTGGAATGCTATTTCCGATGGTATTTCTTGGGCTTGGGAAAATGTCATATCTCCTGTTTTCGATGCGCTCACAGCAGCCGTTGAGTGGGTGGCTGACTTACTTGAGCCAGTTTTAGATGCTATAGATTCTATAGGAGATTTCATCGGAGGAGGAATTGATGCGGTAGGGGGGATGCTTGGTTTTGCTGAAGGTGGTATAGCAACTGGGCCTTCCAGTGGTTATCCTGTAACTCTTCACGGCACTGAGGCTGTAGTGCCTTTACCTAATGGTCGTTCTATTCCTGTTGAAATGACAGGTGGCGGCGGTGGCGGTGGTGGAGGTAATACCTTCAACATCAGCATCAATGCGTCAGGCATGACAGACAGAACAGACAAGCGTGAGTTTGCAAGACAAATAAGCAACGCTATTCAGCAAGAGATTTCTCGTGCCAGCGGTGGCTCTACAATGAGGTCGGGTAGATGAGCGACGGCTACGGCACACCAATTCGCCTTCATTTTGATGCTGGTATATTAGATGGTGCTCCTTTCATTGGTGGAGGTAATGGAGCCTTCCCCCCTATGGAACTTCAGGCTCTTTCTATTGCTCTCAGTGTAGAGCGAAAAGTAGGCGGTATGCCTATTCCTCTTTTCGGGGGAAAACGTATGGGTATTGACTTGAATATGGTCAATTCTACTATTGTTATTGAAGGTATCTTTACCGATGACGATGTAAACCGACGTTCATCGGCTGCTACAGTCGCTACTGCTGTCATTGACTTTGCTGTAAATCAGGCTGAAGATAGAACAGTAGGACAATTTAATCAAGTAGCAAATTCAATTTTTTACAATAATCTCAAAAAATTAACCTTAATAGAACAGGATGGTAATGTAGTAGAAATATTTTTTATGGCTTCAAGTGGCGCTGACTATTCTACTCCCGGTGTAACGAATGTTGCTACTGATAGTGCTGGTGATACCACGATTTCTGTTCATCCAACGTCTACTACTCCAGCGCATGTGGCTTTGTCAGTTGTTACCGCACTGGGAGCAAGTCATCAAAATTCAACAATCACTGGCTCTGTATCGACATCTGAATTTGCACCCGCTGCTGGTAGTTCAAAACTCACGCTCACGCAAGGCACAACGGGTAGAATGACGACTAATGATTCTGTAACTTTCATCAGTAATGGCGACTATGCTCCGTATCATAGAGTATTTAGCGGAGGCACGAGTGCTACAGATTTAAACAATAAGTCGGCTGGTGATAAGGTGCAAGACTTGTATGGTATCTTACACAATACAGATAGAGGCACTGCGGCTTTAGTTGCTGGTATAGCAGTCGGGGTAGCAACAGGAGGAACTGCTCTTATCGCCGCTGGCGCTATAGCAGCCACAGGCACTCAGGCTTTTTTCAACGGAGATTATCCTATTGGTTTACAGATACCTTACAACTCAATGATTACCGCTGAAGGTGGTAAAAAATACAGCGTGCGTAACTTTTTGATTCGCACTGGCATTTTCAAAACAACGGGCGATAAGGTATCTGATAACAATAGAGGCAGTGCTAATCAAGAATTTAGCACTACTGACGACGCTACTGGTATTCAAGGCACGATACAAAAGTTCGATGTAGGCTACAATGCTGGAGAGCAGCATTACACATATCAAATGGTCTTTGCTCCGATTGACATGATTATCTGAGGTGACGACGTGCCAATTATGCTTCAATCCAACCACGCTTTGTTCTTTGATGGCGTGAGCGATAGCGTCATTATCCCACAGGGTAACTTCAGCAAGGTAGGAGAAGACTACGACAAAGAAACCGACATCACTCGTAGAAGTTCAGCGTCAATTGTATCTCATGCAACAGGGCGAGGTATGATTGCTGATGTGTTAGGTAATGGCTTGGCTATTGAAGCATGGGTCGTTCCTGACTGTGGTGGTGTGATTCTCATGAAAGACGGTCAGTTTCGTCTCAGCATGGGAACGGTTGATACACCCGGCCCAGTTGAGTTTGAGGCTAACATCACTTCTTCTATAGGTGTGATGAAGGTATTTCTTCGCAGCGCTCAGCCTGAAACAAATGGGTATGATGGTCAAGTCTATCCAGTAACTACATTCGATGGGCTTGATGATTCTTACAACCGCTTTGATAGCGGTAAAGATAAAGCAACATCACTAAGCCAAAACCAAAGACCACTCTACCATCTTGTTGCTTGTATCAACAACGGCAAGGCTGAAATTTATATCAACGGTGATTTAGTAGCCCGACAAATTATTCCTGTCGATGCTACTTTGGTATCAAACAACTCACACGTTTACATTGGTGGTAAGGGTGGTGAATTTAGAGGTGTGATTGAAGGTATTCACGTTTCTTCATCGTTTAGCAACGAGATGATAACTCGTAACCCATCAATGGTTGGTGATAAGACGGTATCGTTGTATAGATTTGAAGAGCCTATCTCACCTCTAAGTGGTGTTTACACTATCAGTAGCACTGCGGCTGAGAGCAATCTCACTACACTTGATATTGGCTCTACTAACGCACAGGCTTTGGCTAACGCTCTGACTGGTAAAACAATCACTAATGCTTCTGTTGATTTTACAGTCTCTCCATATTCGACTGGTAACTACTCTGTTATCGACAGATACAGCACACCCGGCACAACTACCAATCATCTCGTGCCTCACGTTCCTTACAATCTTCTCATCAATCCCGGCTCAATCAATCAAGACACAAAGAAGCCAAACGGTAAACCACCTGAGCGTGTAAGACTTCACAATATAGACATCACTAACGGTAAATTACTGGTATCGAGTATTCACTTGGATTTCAAGACAACAACCAACACCGATGGACTACGACCCGTCCTTCATTCAACACACACATCGGCTAACGGAGCAAACTCATTTGTCGTTGTCTCAGCCGATTGTCTCATCGAAAACGGCACAGGTCGCCCGTATCAACCACCTCATCTTTCTACGCAATTGATTGACAGAGCAGGTCAGATGTTGATTGATGAAGGGCTGTATGAGCAACATGCTATGGTATACTCCAGTCGTATGTCTACAACTGCTGTCGATACAGACAACCCGTTTGCAGTGGCTTGGCCTACTGATTTGGATGAGAGTTTTCAGATAGGACACTCAGGTCGCCATACACTCAATCACGTTGAAGGTCATCCGTATCTCAGGCTCATGCCTCGTGCCAATGAAGAAACGCTTGACCAACAGGCTGGTAATTCTGATATTCTCACACTGACATATGATGCTGCTTCAAAAGGTATTGACTCAATGTTTCCTATCAACTCTCAAGTTGATTATTACAAAGATACAGCGGCGTTTGAAATCCTAAGAGTTGTCAATAATAGCGTTGTTCACGAAGTTGTCTCTAACGGATTAAGTGGAGCGAATAGAACACTGATAGCCATTGGTGGGTCGAAAGCCAACAACAATGACTTCGACCCATTACCGTTTGCTCTGAAAGGGCCAGTGCCTCAAGACATGAACAACATTGACTCGGAAGTTCGTAAGTTTCACCTACACCCATCGAGAGATAGCCGTGTAGCCTTATTGCACGTTCCCACGCTCGCCACTCGTGGGCTTGCTCCGTATGTTGAGGTTCACTACAATGCCATTGACTTTACAGGGGCTTCAATGAGCAAAACAGCACCAATGCTCATGGTTGAAAAAACAGTCCCAGCGAGTAATGTTTTAGTTTCAGGTGGTGGGTATGTTTACGACGATATAGCAACTGATGTTGCTGCTGGTAACGCCACGCTTTACGCCGCTGGTGGCTACATTGACGTTGGTAAATCAAAGGAAGGAAACTTAGGTTCAGTCAATTTCAGTCACTCATTGGTAGGTGACATCAGTGAAGGCTTTGAGGCCGATGTTGAGTTGGATGAACGACGTACACCTGCTAATTTTACAGCAGCGGGAACTGTTGGTAACACAACCCCTCAGAATCTGACAGCATCGCATACGACCAAAGCCCAGCATGATTCTGTATTCCATCGCATACTGATTGAAAGAGTAGCGGATAGCGGCTCTCTTACTGTGTCTTCTGAGTTCAACCGCATGACACCGCATACAGTTCACAGCAGTCCAAGCGCTGGTCAGTTTGACATAGGTGTGACTTCTTCAGCCTCTCCTATTCACGAGATATTCGATATTATCGACAATGTAGAAGTTAAGAGTAGTGCGAGTATCACACATCGTTTCTTTGTCCAGCCCTCTGACAGAACACGCACAAATCAGTTGCAATACGTCTATTCCACAAAAGACAGACCTAACTCCAGCAACATAGCCACTGTCATGTTCTTAATGGGTCGCTCAAAGTTGCGAGGGATTGAACAAGTAGAAGATGAAAACGGACGCTCTACGCTTGTTCACTGCGTTGGTCTTTCTGATGTCGCTGCTACACGAAGCATCAACGAGTTAGGCTCAGGTAGCCCTGACTCTCATGTCGTCAAAGAGATAGACCCTAATGCACCTGTCGTGAGTGTTACGCTGGGTGGTGTAGGTCAAGGAGCATACGACACAAAGCCATCGTTTGACAGAAGCACATTGGCTCATTTACCATACAGTAGCCGAAGAGGATTCTCTTGTCTTGCTACCAAAGTAAGGGTCGATTTGAGCACCAGTAACGGAACGCAGTTTATCGAAGTCTCTCCGCTTAACAACGGCTCCCCCGATTTAGCGAGTTGGGGGACTTATCCGTTTCCGAAAGTAGGAAGAATTTACCTGAAAAATGGAGCAAATGCAGAATATCAAAGCAAGACTGGTGCATGTTTCTTGTTCACTGATTCTAACGTATCTACTCGTCGTTTCCTGCTACCCAACGGTAACGCCGTTGCCACATTCCAAGACTGGGTAGTTGGTAGCGGTTTGCGAAAGGATGCTGATGTTCTAACTGGCACGCAGTCTCAAGATTTTCCTCTTGGTGAAATCATCATGGGAGACGGTCACTTCTTTATTGAGAACCTACAGTCTGACGGAACGACAGTCAATGACCGAATGTTTCAATCAATGGACAACATATCACATGATTACCAACTTGGAACTCAATTTGCTTCAACTCGTGCTTTGGTTGAGATACCTTTGTTCAGAGGTCAGTTCTTTGCTGATAGAGAAAACAACAGTTACCCAAGCCCTGACAACTCGTTGAAACTTCACATCGACCCCACCATGACCGCACACACATGGAATCCTTCACCTGTGGGGCGTAGATACCAAGACCTACCTCCATCGGACAGAAGTGCATACGGAGCGTATGCAAAGAGTATTCTTGCTAACGAGAGAAACAATCAGTCGAACATCACTAACTTTGAGACGAACTCATCCAATTATCGAATCTACGTCAGTAACCCAGCCATGTTCCCAGCGGGTGATGTAACAACAACCAACACTAACCACTACAACGTCGATAACGTCTTACTGTTCCGTAGAGTCTTTCTTCCTTCAGGAGAGTGGGCTATCTACTCCAACGACCCAATGACGGATGGTTACATAGAGATTACAAAAGAAGAGTCCTATGTATCGAAAGGTTTTGTCTCTCAACTCACCATAGGCACACCTCTTCTCATGGGGAATGCCTACGACTCTGAGGTCTTAGTCCCACTCAAAGGTGATGCGCTCAACGCTGCTGCTGACTTTGAGAACAGAAGCGAATACTACTACGACGCAGCCAGTGTCAAGACGCAAGGCGGTAACATTGACTACGGTTTGCGTCAGTATGTAAGCGCTGTCGAGTTCAAGGCAGGGCCGCTATCAAATCCTCACGCAGCAAGAGTGCAAAGTGGTCGTGCAACAGGGACTATCTTGAGTGTAGAGCCAATCATGAACGGCTCGGTGTATACTGGTTTTGCTCATCTCATTATGAGTCAGGAAGATGTAGACAAGTTTCCATCTGTCGAAAGGCAACCAAATGCTGTCAATGCTGATTATGAATGGGAGATGGGGCAAGCACACTACAGTTTGGAGATTGACTCAAACATATTTGTCTACTTTGGAGAGGGAAACAAAAACAAGAGCACGTTGGTTAGCGGAGGTCTAACACCTACTGATTCTCTTGATACGCTGTCCAGCATCATAGTAATGACGAAAGAGAACAACACAGTCCCTTCTTATCTCAAGAACGATACACTGAAAGGCGAGACAGCAACGCTGACAAAATACGGCTACGATGTTTTCTTCTCAAGCGACAAATACAACACAAAATTAGACAACACAGTAAACAAGTCGCACACTGGTAGAGCCACGTTCTATTCATCGCCGTGGGAGATAACGGGTATTGCTGGGGGCGACAAAGAACTGTCTCTTGAATCTGAAACAAAATCCCAACTTCTACAAGCCAATACACTCTATTTGAATGTCAAACCTAACGATTGGATTTATGCCGAACATGAAATTAACGGAAGTCCTACTACTGTGACGTTGTTGGGTCAAGTTGAGTACATTGTTGAAGGAGCAATCAATGGTAATCCAGTAACAATTCCAGCAGTCAATACGAAGATTTACCTCAAAGCAGCAGTTTCAGGCGATAATTTAACCAGTCTCGGCAATATGATTAATCAAGCAGCGTCTTCACCTTCTACAGAAAAAGTATACCTCAGAACTGGATGTCATTCGATGATGAAGAATGACGAGGAGGCTTGTCTAAACAGAACGTGGTTGTTCCCTTACGCTCAAGGTGGTCTGCGTCGTGGTGATACTGTATGGATGAACATGACCTACAACAATCCTCACGCTGTTCAGGGTATGTTTGCTAAGAGTCGTGGTGTGCTCAATGAAGCACTTGTTTGGAAGGAATTCAATGGCGGTCAAGGACTCATGGCTACAGAGCCTCGTGATTCAATTCCTCTTGAAAACTTCTTGATTGGTGACAGTTGTATCGAGACGGCTCGCAACTTTGTTCAGCACGTCAATAAAACCATTGAGTTGAACTACACCAATCTCGATGTTAGTAACCCACCAACTGTGGCTTACCTTGACCCGTATCTCGCTACAGAAGGCCACGCTCGTGTGTTGTTGTATGACGTAGCGCATGACCGTGAGTTCATCGCATTCCAAGATATACATATGCAGGTTCAGACTTCTCCGAAAGCCGCTGAGTTGGGCTTTGAGAGGTTGTCATCTTCACTCAACGTGGCTGATGGGACAGATGAGATTGACTTAAGCAACTACGCTATCAAATACAACGGTGGTGCTCAGAATCCATTTATCACGCAAATAGATGTTGCTAACGGCTATCCTTCTCAAAACAAATACATCAGAGCGTATCAACAATCCAACTTCATGGAGAGTGCATATGCTCACAACATTGGCAACAACATGTCAGATGCGATGTTGAGCCCAGTTTCAGGGGTCGTCACAAGGCTTGAGTCTTTAGGAACAAATTTGCTTCACCGACAAAACGGAACTGGTTACGGAACAGGGGTCAAAAACACAACAAGCATTAACGCTGGTGGAACGGGGCTAACAGTAAATATTACTTCAGTTTCCTCCGGGCAAATTACTGGGTTTACAGTCGTTAATGGTGGGAGTGGTTACAACAACTCAAGAGGTGGGTTTGAAAGTAGAGTCAGAATTACAGGTGGAAACAATGACGCAGTTTTCAAGGTCTTCACAACCAACGCAAGCATTGTTAATGTCATCACCTCTATGACTCAGGCTGCTCTCTATGGTAAAGCACACGGACACTTCATACACACTGGTTACCATACTGGTGGCCCACTGGCTAAGAAACGCACGCTGGGTGATAGCATTACATCTCGCACCAACAATGCGGTTGCTATACCATATCACGCTGACAAAGAACATAACAAGACGAGAAAGTTGTTTTCATCCAATGACGTTTTAATTAAGGCTTTAATGCAACATCGTATTTCAAAGGGTAAAACTCTGACGCTAAAGGCTGGTGGTAGCGGGTATAACAACGGCACGTTCTACAATGTAAAAACAACCACAGATGGTCAAGGCACTGGTATGACCGTCGATGTTACTATCTCAAGCAACGCAGTTGTTACCGCTACTGTAAATCGACATGGCGACAGTCTCTACGAAGAAGGTGACACCATTTTCATCGGTGACCGAAGCCTCAACATTCTTCCGACAGGCACAGCAAACGTAAGCGGTAACGGAGATGGTAGTTTTACCCTGTTCATGAACAGAAGAAACGAAGAAACATCTACGCTGTTCGATACACCTGACGGCACTCGTGTCATCCCAGCCTTCCTTGCTCTCAAGGGTATTCGTTCAGAGGCTCTTGACCTATCCAACATGACCACTGAGACAAGACTACAACATCTACCTCAATGGACTCAGATGGACTTCACAAGAAGGATGACCATTGACTTAGGTGAAGTAGCAGTTAGAGATGGTATCACAAGCGTCGAAGCAGCGGCTACTGAAGTTGTGCGTATGATAAATCAAGCCGCTGCAAAGAAAGGTCGCACTCACAGTAACAACACAAACAAGCAATACCCTGTGAAGGTTGTCGGTGAGGCTGATTTCGCTACGACTGGTTCTACTCACGACCCTGTTGTATGGTGGGATGAGGACAAGGCGTTTGAGTCGCACGACAAGGGAACGCACATGGGTTACATTCGTGCTCATCTTGGTCGTGTTGTTAGAGACGTAGACGGTAACGAAGAAGGATTCTCAATCATTGTTCACAGCACAGTTCCCGGTGCTACTGGGCGTAACTTTGCTGTATGGCTTGACAACAGCAAAGGGCAAGTTCCTTACAAGCCTGAATTTATGATTGGTCATGGTGGTCGTTTCAGAACATTTTGGTGTATGCCTGATGAACTGAGTGGAGAAAACATGCACCCAGCCCCAATGCCGCTTAATAAACATGGAAGACCGTTTGCTCCAATTACTTCTTTGAGACAGTATACTCAACCCGATGAGTCCATGCAAGCCGTTGTTCCAAAAGGTGAGTTCTCCAATAACCATGACGAGACGACTACACCAAGACTGCGTGCAGTATCAGCACACAGCGGTAGTGGACAAAACCACAATACACTCAACACTGAATCACTTGAAATTGAAGGATTCAATACATCATTTACAGAAGGTTTGCGTGTTGGAACAAACGCTGTGGCACGAATGAACTTCGGTGGTCTTGTCTCTGCTGGTATTCCCGGCTTCGCACCTGACGCTGGTAAGTGGGGCTTTGGTAGAAAGGGTGATGAGCGATTTGCTAACGACTATGGTAAACTCACAAAGGTGGTAGATACAGAACCCGCTACCACCTACACTGGTCATGTTCCTACTGCTCAGGTATTCCCTGATAGTATAGGTGACTCTCCTATCTACGGTCTACGATTGCAAGACCACAGAGGGGTGGAGCATGGTATACGTTACATCTACAAGAACATGGGAGAGAAATTCGCCTTAGACAACACGCTTCTACCAAAGACGTTGGAGAGTGAAATTGTAGTTTACTTCAATCACAAAGATTGCTCGCAGGGTGGCTTCACGATTGGTAAGCACATGCATGGTATAAGCGACCCAACAGGGCGATTCCCAGCCACACCTACTAACGCTGCTCTTGCAAACTGGCGAGGTAACCTATGGCGAGGAGCACCTGCTCCAAATGCTTCTTACAACACACACGTTGTTTACAATACAACGGATAAAACAATCACAGTTACACTCTATGCTCCATACGATGACTGCCCTCATCATGATGTATTGGGTTACATGGGATTCCCTGCTGAAAACGGTGTCATTCACTTATCAGACCCTTACAACGATGCATCCCTTACTGGTAACTGGGGTAACATGTTTGCCTACACTCATCGCACAAGAAACGACAAGACGGGAACACATGTATTCCACGGTGTAACTGGAGACACATACATCTCACGACACAAAATTCACACTCACAGTAACACGGCCCCTACGCTTACTCTCGGTGACTTTGTTGTTGGTGAAGAAACGGGTGGTATCTCTGCTCTGATAACACCAGTTGCTAACTGGACTACGCTTGTTACAGATGAATTGATGGCAGCCGTAACCGCTGCTGCTATCAACCTAACAGACCCCAATGAAGAGACGACTTTTGACTGCACCGACATGTATGCCTCTGATGGTCGCACCTTTGGCGAATGGGGTGTTACAGAAGAGTCAATTAGAATCAAAGCCTACAATACAAAAGGCAACATTGAGCCTATATCGGACTTCTTTACAGCGAGTGTTTCACAGGACGTTGGTATCAAAGCCAGCCACATTGAGTATGGTGAAGTCGAGAGCCTGAAGATTAACAACGACGGAGTTGCTGTAACAGGCGATGGAACACGACCAGTGGGCGATGGCTTGATTGCTAAAGGACGAAGCCTGAACTGTGGTTATATCCCCTCAACGATTATACAGATTACAACAAAGGGTAGAGGACACAATGCAAATACTGCTACGCCAAATATCGTAGACTCACAAAACAATCCTATCAACACCAGCACATGGCGAAAGAATTTGATTGGTGAAAACTTCATTGAATCAAGCGGAGATTTGATTCTACCAAATCTTGACAATCCAACGCTAAAGATGAGCACCGTCGACTCTTCTTCTATAATGGTTTTACACAATGATAATGAAATGTGGCACTTCGCTAAACCTGCTGGTTATGAGGCATCGGTCACTCACGTTGAACAAGGGCAAACACAAGACTACGCAAGAGTAGATTCTTTTGGCACAAAGACTCCTATCAGTTACGGCACACATACAGCGGTCACAGAAGGTCTAAATGTAAACTTTGGTGGGTATGTTTCTGAACAGACGTTCAGCACATTATCTGATGCTAATTTGAGAAGCGGAGATTGGCCTTCATCAAACCCAAGCGGAACACTTGTTGTTCAAAAATACGCTGATTTAAGGGCGTATTTGTTTGCTGGTAAGCGCTCTCTTGGTAGCGTGCATTCTTTACCAATCATTCACTTTACTGGCGCTCGTGATGGCCCTGACAACTACGTTCCTCTGTTCTTTGGTGGTGGTTTCAGCGGTGCTGTGGTAGACATCAATGACGGGACACAAAACGATTACTCAGAGCACAACACACATCCGTATGCTAATGGGCCAACAGGCTCTGCTGGTATTCAGAATGCCAATGAAATTCTTTCTTCGTTCTCTACACTTGACTGTAACGCTATCATGGCCTTCTTCCCAGCAACTGCTTTGTTAAAGCAACATCGTGGTAGCATCAATCCACCAGTCTACAACAAAGACAACATTTTGTCTCCTGACATTAAGAGAGGCACTCAAGGTGTGAGTAACATACATCCCAATGCTGCTCCATATACTGCTGGAGTTCACATGCAAGTGCCGTCTCCTATGGTGTTGCGCTTCGCACATCCAACGGCTCGCTATAACGACCATCGTGACGGTGTAGAAAACAAAACAACCTACATCATTTTTGGACCCGGACAAGCATTCCCACTAACACAAGAAGTAGCCAGCCCAATAAACACCTTTGAGCCTCATCCCGGTCACGCTGTAAGCACTGGTAACGCTTGGTCAAAAGTTCCAAACATGACAAGTAGCCGACCATTCTTACCAAACCATATTCAAAATTCTACTGGAGAATACATGCCTGAGCGTGGGGCTACACAGTTGGCTAAACACCGATTCCATTACCGACAAGTGCTAAACTGGGAGTCACCTCTTGGTATACCCGATACTGTGTTTTTGCGAGAACGACCTGAAAACGGTAGGAACTACGGTAACTCGTTTACCGCTAACGCCTTTGAGCACTATAGCACTGCTTCCAACTTTACAGATGACGTAGCGAAAGCATATGCTGTTGTTCAACCCAGTAGACACGCTATGTTCTATGCTGGAGGTATGGTCAAGAACTCTGATTTGTGTTGGCACATGGATAATGGTAACCATCCCGGTGGTTCTTGGATGGACAATCAAATTACCATGAACCCACCAAGAGAAAGCGATAACCTAAGAGTTGCACTCGCTACTGGAGCCACTCAAATTAACAAGACTGCGTTTAGAGTTGCTGGAACTTTGGCTACAAGAATGCTTTACTCTAATGACAACAGTTCATCACCTAATTTTGCAGCAGAAACATTAGTTCATGGCGATGTAGACCACGAATACATTGTTGTAGACGCTACACGTTGTCAGAACGGAGAAGAGTTGGCTTGTGTGCTGGGGGCTGCTATCAATACGTTCCCCGGTAAAGGTGCTCTCAAGGCTATTGGTGGGACGTTCATGCCGTCAATGGGTAACGCTACTCGTCAAGACCGATATGGTTGGATAGAGGCTGCATCAGTGGTGATACCAAACGGCGTTTATGGTGGAGCAACATCAGTAGGCGGGGTTACAGGGCATGGTGATGTTGCTGCATTAGGTTACTCAAACAATACAGTAAGCGTTCAACCTATGGTAAGAACTATCGCAACAACCAGCACGTTTACTGCAAACGTCACCAGTGGTGTTGCTACCATAACGGTCACTGGGACGTTCCCTGCTTTGATACAAGCGGGTCAGTCTGTAAGCGGGGCTGGAATACAAGCCAATAGCGTAGTCGCTTCTTTTGACTCAGGAGCAAACACTGTCACAATAAACCCAGCCCCGAATGCTACAAACACTGGTGTCACGATTACATACACCCACAATACACTTGGTAACACAGCAACAGGCGGTGCGAGTCTCAAAAATGGTGATTGTTTTATCGACCTCATAATCACTGTTGGTGGAACAGTGGAAACGGAATCGTTTGCAAATCGTGTCCCAGCATCAGGTTGGTTGCGAACAGAAGCCAATCACGACTACGGAGCATCTGTGAGCAGTTCTGTCAAATCATCAGCGTGGGCTTCTTATCACAGTCGTGCGTTTTACAGACTCGGAACTAACCCAACCGATGCGTTGTATTGTCGATTCTTTTTGTCACACAATAAGGTCACAGGTTTGAAAGCCTTTGAAGACGGAGAGGCTTGGCGTATCTATGCGAACACCTCAGTAGCATTCAACAGCGGTGGTGGTGGAAACGTAAGTGGAGTAACATTACCACACCCCGCACCTGCTACTGGGACAACGATATGGATATGGTCAAAGAGTGCGACTATTGGAGTGGACAACTCATCAGGTAATCGTTTCAGAGACTACGGTATCGGAGCACCGCACTTCAGTGGTATCGCTGATGCAATAGACCGAACAAAGCCAGTCGGGGCAGTAGGGTGGCATGGCGAGCGATACTCTTACCTCAACACACTGTCGGTAGACGGTGGTTTCTCGGCTGGTCTTGGTGCTTGGCATTCTATGCTTGGGTTCTCACCATACGGTGGCTCTTCGTCTTGCGCCAACATGCTTGGTCACCTACCTCACACAACTCCTCTACCTAACTCCCCTGAGAGTATGCCACCGACAGATATACCGGGTCGCAGTCTTACCAACTTCCCAAGTGATGGTGATACTGAGGCTGACTCTGTGTCTTACGCTGTTGATGACCCAATAGCATTTGGCACATACGTTGTAGGTTGGGCCGATGGTGCTCAGTTCAACAACCCACCAGTTATGCGAGATATGCCTGAGATACAGAAAGAGTTGATTCACGCTCAAGGCACTTACTCTCGTGCTTTACTGGTTGTAGCCCACGAAGGTGAGTTGAGTTTGGTGGCAAGGAAAGACAGAGACAACCATACCGCTACAGGTGATTACTTGCTGGCTGGAGGCACAACCCAATGGGATGAGCGATTCCACCACAGTGACCGCTTTGTAGCACCCGCTAACGCTGGGCCTAACGTAGAGGCTTTGATTGCTGCGAACACAGCACCTCCTACCATTAGTGATTACTCTGCAAGCGCCGCCTTAGATGGCTCT
>VMHT01194050.1_pt1 | contig 14125 bp, 30 predicted proteins | sample 4693611 | NCBI WGS metagenome assembly VMHT01 (sample SAMN12280063, study PRJNA550983) | marine metagenome | isolation source: seawater sampled from same location over 5 years 0.02-0.2 micron viral filtrate | place: USA: collected off the coast of southern California halfway between the port... ... | reverse complement strand
GATACACTTTATCTAAATCAATAACAAGATGTTCAACATTCATAAAGTTATTCGTTAACCATTCTCCATGTGCTATACTTAAATCATGTTGCTCTTCTATTTGTGCTATTGGCATACTGACTGCATACACAGGTAATCCTGTTTTGGCACACAACGCACTGACCACTGCTGAATCAATTCCTCCGGATATACCAACAACTAGAGTTTTTATTTTATGCTCATTAGCATAGTCTTTGATCCATTTTGTAATTTTATCAGATAATGTCATTTGTGAATTGTTCATATTGATCCTTAAAGTCTTTATCATATTTTGCATAGTAACAAATGCTGGCATATTCTTTTTCGCTTAGGTTGTTTAAATTTTCTAAAAAGCAATCTGCTTGATTTTCACTTGCTATGGCTCTCATTTCTTCTGCTTGATCATATAACTTTTCTTGTTCTGTAGAGTCTGCTGTTTGATCTGCTTGTTCTTCAACTGTATCTGCATCAGTCCATTCTTCGTATACTTCTGAGTGTGCTTCTTCATTTAAATCATTGATCAAATTCCATGCGTCTTCACGTGGTAAAAGATCGTTTTTTAATTTTTCAATTAGTGCTTCTTTATCTGTATCTGTATATGACATATTATTTCTTTTTCTTTTCGTCACGTTCTTCTTTTTCCAATTGGGCCATTAACAAGTCGTCCATTGTAATGGGTTTGTCAATTGGTGGAATATACGTTTCTGGTTCTTGTTGTTGCTGTGTTGTGGGATTTTTTGATTTTTTGTTTCTACGTTTGGCATCACGTTTGGCTTCTTTTTTTAATTTCTTATCTCCCCGAGTGCTCTTATAATCGTAGTGAATGCCCATACCATTAAACCTGTTTCCATTCTTCTGCTAATAGTGGATTGTATTCAAACTCCAATCCTACTGCATGACCAACATATGGTTTGTTTGTTGCTTCTCTATGCAACTCAAGTACTATGTCAGTGCCGTTGATCACAACTTTCAAATGTCGTTCGGTTTCTGATATAATATCAGCCGGTTGTGTGATTCCGTTATTGGTACAAACTATTTTAATTCTTTCCATCTAAGCCAACTTTATCAATATTACAACTTGTAAAACTAATACAGCAATTGGTACAATGGTTCTAATCAGTTCCATTGTGTGATTGTATTCGTCTAGTTTTCTTTCAAGTTTGTTTCTTTTTGCTTTTACCATTTTGCTGTCCTTTTTTTATACTTAATAATAACAGAAAATTTCAATATGTCAAGTGTAATATTGGCCAGGTCAGCTATTATAATGGATACGTTGTATGCGAAAATTTGTATGCGACTTTTTGTATGTGCTATGTGTATGTGTTATATAGGTTATATTTGTATGTGTAAATTTGTATGTGTCCGGCTATTATATGGGTATGTTGTATGCGACTTTTTGTATGTGCTATTTGTATGTGTCGCGGTATGTGTTGTACTGTTTTTGTGTGTGTTAGCGAAAAAGTAGGGTGTTTTCACTACTATCAAATAGCTCTACGGCCTAGCCTTTCGCTTTCAGCTCTAGGAACATATCACCGTGCCTACAGTTGTTTAAAGGTGTTCCAAACCATGTGCTTATGTGGGTACTACCTTTGTACTGTTGGCGATATCTCTCTTGAACTGTGTAGCATTGGCTTTGTGTGTATATTTGTGTGTATAACTGTGTGCATTGGCTTCCTTGCTTGTACTGTGTGTACTGTATGCCTGTGTGTAACATAATTCAAACACATTTGCTACATAGTGATCATAGTCACCCTAAAGTCCTATTGTTTGAATGTTCGCTCTGCTCATGTGTTTAGTAGATCCCGAGAGGATCGCAACTTCGTTGCCTTTTTTTACCATGTATCCATATTGTGTATGTCCATATGGTTAGTTAGGTCCATTAGAGTTCCTTATGCTGGATTTCCTTACAGCACCTTTGTATACTCTGTGTGCATTGGCTCGCTGGTGCGTATCCTGGGGTTTATTGCAATTTTAAGCGTCATACAGCTATCATAACCATGTTTGCTAGTTCAAAGTACTATATATTATTAAAGTACGTTTTAATTGCATATATACGCCGCTTTCTTTATTGCAAATACCACATTTATCTATTGTCCGTTTTAGCTCGTTCTAGTCCGTATATCACCCGCCGCCTATACATTAGCCCTAAAAATCTTACTGCGTAATTTTTTTCAATACCAAGTTTCCTACGTCACCTTGTTATTAAGCTTCGCTTATAGTACATTGCCTTCTTTCGCCGCCTCATATACATAGCCAAAAAAACTGTTTAAAATCGTTAGCCAGCTCTCCAGGTTTCCATCAGCGATCGCATATACACGGTCGGCCACCATACCAGTGATGACCTGACCAGGATGAAAAGATCTTTACTTGCTTTTCTGTAGGTAATATTCGTTTTCTACAACATATACATAATAGCTGTCTGCTACTGTCCATATGCCCGTGTTGGCATTTGTTGTAGTTGATTCTGGATCGTTCACTAGCATCAGCACTATTTGGTTAGCACTCTTGCCCGGCACATATACGGCCATTGGATTGTTGCTAGGATAGTCAGCAAAGGTTCTTTCCAGCTCTGCTTTCTTACTAGTAAAGTCTGAGTCAATGTCTGCCCATACAGGACCCATTGTGGCTATCCCTGTTGCAAACATTATTGTTATCACAGTCCCTACTATCATTACTGCACCCAACATCGCTTCTGCGAAGCTGGATGATATTGCTTTTAGTTTGTTCACTTGTGTTGTTTCTCCTTCTTGGTTGGTTAATAATCTTTTAAACTTTTGTCTATTTGTCGGATATACCAGTTGCTTCTTCTTTTCATTCGCTTAATGATCTTCTGGCAATCATTCAATAGCACGACCGCATACAGTAGTCCTCCGATGCCCGTTAACATTAATGCAATTGATATGATTAGTTGTGTTTGTTCTGTCATGTGTTCTCCTTATTTCATGAATGTATGGTTGCCCAATACACCGATTAGTTCCATGTGATCCGCCCAATACGGATACACCAAATTATGGTTGTAGTAATACAACGCACCGTTCGTGTTGTCACCAACAGTGAAAGTCTTTTCCAAGTCCATTACGGCCAACGCCACTCTCACGGACTCTCTCCAAGCTCTGGCATTGCCTTCAATGGTTTCGCCAGTCTTTTCGTAGTTTGCCCAGATAACATCTTTCTTGCCATCACAGTACCAACTGAACTGGCATTTGTGTTTTCTAGGATAGTATACTCTTTCTGAATCTTGTAGATCTGGATTCTGTTTTGTTTTCCAGCTTTCTCTAACAGGACCTTGTTTGACAACCTCACACCATGTGTTGGGCCAATGCTTGTCGAACACTCTGTTCTTTGTGACGTTAGCTACTGCGGCCTTGCCACTTATGTTTTCCGCTCTTGCTTCAAAGTATATGTTCTCTGCCAAACATACGATCTGTTTGTTTAGGCCTTTGTCCACATTGTTGTTTTCCAACTCTTGCATCAATATATGCTTGGCCTGTGTTGTCAATGTTGCTTCACTGGCATTAGCGGGAGCTATTGCCCAAGCTACCATGTAAGCTATAAAAAATAATATAATAGGTTTCTTCATTATTTGTTCTCCAATTTAAAACATTTACTTTTCTTGCCACCTAACATAGCATGACAAGTAACATGATCGCTATCGCTAATAAAAATGTAAAGGTTATATACCGGTGCCATTTTTTGAAGTATTCCATTACCATTTGTAATGCTACTTCCTAATATAGTGTTGATTGTGTATAATTTATAATCCGAATTATTCATATAATCAAATACATCACCTTTTGCTTTTGTGCCTGCATTAGCATTAGATGATAATGTAATCATCACTGATAGTAGAATTGTTAATATTATTAATGTTTTTTTATAATACATAGTTTACCTCTCTGTTATAGTATTAATATATAGGATAATCCAGATACGTCAACCATTAAAAAAGGGCATAAAACACTACATTCTATGCCCTTAACAGAGGTTATTTTACTTGTCTTTTTTAGCTACTAGAGCCAATACTGCTTCTTTGCTATTAGCCACTGCCATTGCGTCCATGTGTATAGTCATGTTCTCGGTAGTAGCCATATCAACTGCTGTCATATTACCATTGGCATATAAGCCAAATTTGAAATAACAGTTCTTCTTTTGTTTGATAGTTGTGGCACCTGCGTATTCATATACAGGATTATCCCAGTCACCATCTAGATAAACTTCGAACTTGCCCTTGCTTGGATCTGTACTGTTGATCTGTCTGATCAATATGCTAGTCCACTCACCGTCAGCACCTACACCATTCATACCTTCTTTGATGTCTGGTCTGAAGTCTTTCAGCTTGTCGTGTGTCACCTTCCAGCTAACATCTTGTCCTATCCATTTGTGTCTGATCCCCCAACCACCATCTTCTTTTTGATAGTTGAAGTCATGATGTTTGAACCATTGAGCGAAATAAAGTTGTCCTGCTCTAATACGCAACATCCAAGTCAGTCCCATATGATTGCCATTGTCGCCTGGGTGACATTGTCCTATCGTGAATCGTCTATTGTTGTTTCCCGGAAACAATATATTGTTCACAGGCTTGATAGCATAGTGTATCCATTTCTCTTTGCCATCACCTACACTCTTATCACTTTTGGCTCTGTTCTCAATCCTGCTCGAACCTTTAGACTGCCTACAGTCTGAATAATAACTCATGTTCTTGCATCCACTAAAGTCTGTGGTCACTGTCCAAAACTCTTTGCCATTGTAAGCAAACTCCGGAGCACCTATAACAATACCCATCTCACCTTTACCTTTGTAGCTGTCCATAGAGTTTCTTTCATTAACTCCTTCGAAGTTTAACAACTTAGGTTTGATGCTTACTGTGTTGATGCTTTTACCTGTCCATATTGCTATGTTCTCTAGGTATCTATCTTTGTTTGATTGACCACCATGCAATACTGTCTTGGCCCACTTCTTGTGGAACTTGCTTGGGTCTTTACAATAAGAGTCAACTGTTCCTGCTTGTTTGCACTTGCCAAAAGCATTTGCATCAATGTTGTCTGCTTGTAATGATCCTGTGTGAGCATTACATCCTACCAAAGTAATAAATGCCAATGCCGTAATTAAATGTTTCATTAAACCCTCTCTGTTGATTTGATTATCATTAATAAACCAAGTGCCATACTTACTAAAGCACCTGTACCGATTAACAACATAACTGATATTGGATTTGCATTTTCCATGCACTTACCATCACAGTCACCTGCCATACCTGCCGCCGCAATCAGTCCTAACATAATTAGAACTGATCCGAATGTTTGTAAAAATGATTTCATTAGTCTGCTCTCGATTCCATATAAGCTGTCATGCCATATTTTTTAAGAACTAAAGCAAACGCCTCACAACCAACTTCTTTAATATCCATTGACTGCGTGTGGCTGTACTCTTGACCATTCATCATACTGTAATATGAAATGTTCCAACCACCTCTGTAGCCGTTGCTACCAATTTGTTCATCCTTAAGGAACTTAACAAAAGAACCTCTTGCAGGATAAACATTAACATTGGCAAAGCCACAATACATAGGCTCACCATGTTTATCAGTAAATTCTTTTACTGCTGATCTACAAGCCAACACAGCTTCCTGCCAAATTTCTACAGCTGGAATCTTTGCACTTGCAAACTGCTTAATCTCTTGTGTTTCTTTTTCGTTGTACATAAATTAACCTCTCGTTTAATTGTTTATATTATTAATAATAGCACTAATTGGATATCCGTCAACCGGTTATTTTCACTATATTTTGTGGAAAAAAAGAGGGCAAAGTGTGGTGCACAATGCCCTCAAAGTTCAAGTTTAGCCCCAGAGAGGTTTGATTAAGAGCTAAACTTTCCTCCAGCATATGATGGCTGAAGACCTCTTTTCATACACGTAACTCTAGCCAGCTTCTTCCAATCGTTACTCATCTTCTTTAGATCGGCTAGTTTGGTTATCATACGCAATGAAATCTCATTTAAAGAATCTGCATTGTCAGTCATAAAGTCTACGACTTCTTGTTGCTCATCTTTTGAGAAACCATATTCGGCAAGCATATCTCCATCTTTCATCACTTGTTTACATCTAAGGAATCTATCCCTAACTGTATCTAATGTAAGATCCAAGTAATGACATCTTGACATAATTGCCGCTAAATGATCCTGTAACTTCTTACTCTTCACGTAATCAAATTTGATGTTCGTGATCATAATTACTGAACCATTGAATTCATATCTATCAGGCACTCCCTCATTTGCTAGTACCCTAGACTCTGTGTTCCAACTGATGTAACGTCTCTTAGAACTATCCAATGCCGCTTTAAGAATATTCAAAGCCACATCGTCGAATAGTATACTATCACAGTCGTCAAGTACTAGTATGTTTCCTTTGTTGCTGTACTTGTACAACTTTTGATAAAGTCCTAGAGCTGACATAGAACCTCTAACAACTTCAAACTTTGGTTGCTCATCTGCAATCTTGTTGAAGATGTTTGTTTTGTTTAGTTGTTCTTCTACTCCGTAACTCTTACCAACACCTGGAGGTCCTGATACTATCATAGCACGTACGGTACCTTCTTGTGTTGCTTCTGTCATCTCAGTTAGTATATCGAACCTTTCTCTAATTCTATCCATAGCTTGTTCTTCAGGTTCTTCTACTATAGTTGTTTTCTTTTTCTTAACGTTAACTGGTCCATCCAGCACTACGTACTCAGCATGGTCTGGCTTGGAAACTTTGATCCTAATAGGTTTAGAAGGATAGTCTCCGTTGTCTGCTGTTTTACCATCTACTAGATAAAAGCCGCCACCTTGCTTGTACGGGTAGAAATCTTTGATCAATGCAAACTGTACATCTTGCACAGGTTGATTATCAAAAGTTCCTGTCTTAATTTTAATTGCGTTTGGTTTCATTAATGACCTCTCTTTAATGTTTATTAATTTATTATTTTATAATAGTAACACAGGTTTGATATTTGTCAACCGCCTTACTTGTCTTCAGTAATCTTGTCGCCTAGTATCTTACCACCACCGCAACCGATCAATGTACCTACGATCGTTGCCGCTGTCTTACCAGAGCCACTACCTACATGACTGCCTAGGTATCCACCACCTACACATCCACCTACTGTTGTTAATCTTTTCTGTTGTTGTGTTGTCACACTACAAGCAGATAACAAGATACCAGCCATTGCTATAAGTATCAATTTCTTCATGCTTCCTCTCTTTCTTTTGTTTCTATGTTATATTTGTCAAACAATAACTGCATAGGGTTCGCACCTTCGTTGTATGCATCCATTACCATTTGTCCTACTCGTTTATGATCTGGCTTGTCTTTGGCCAATTCATTTTTCAATGCCGTTAATATAAACATTGGTTTGAGTTGTCTAGCCACCTAGCACCTCCTTTAGATCATCTAAAGGTTTTACTTCAGGTTCTTCTTCTATTGCATATGGATCTAATTCTACTAGTCCATCTTCTTTTGCAAATTCATCATCTTCGTATACAACTTTGCCTACGATCTGTGTGTTCTCACTATCTAAATAATTTGCGTCTACATAATAAGTTTCAACACCATCGTTCTCATCTGTGATGCTGTGATTGAGGTTGCTCCAAGCAATACCACCACCATCAATAAATTTGTTGTCAGCTTCTTCTTGGTTGTTAGCTAGAACATCTTGTTCTACTATCAATCTGTAGTAAGTTCTTTTTCTATAGACCTTTTTGCCTAAGTCGTCTGCGTTAAAATAAACATCTGTTTTTGACATATAATACCTCTCTTTATTATTAATAATAGCACAGCTTTGGATTCTGTCAACCGCTAATTCCTGACATAAAAACCTGCTGTAAATGGAAAGAAAGTGATGCTCCAAATATCCATATCAGAGCTGATGCCAAGAAATATAGTCCTATCAGCACTACAACTGTCTTTGCCGCGAATAGCAATATGCCATCCCAATACTTTACAGCAACATAACATATCGCCAAAAAGCCAATGACTGATAACATTAAGCAACCAGCCCTTCTATATAACTTTGATCTACAACACGACCTACATCTTTTCCACCTAGGTATTTGTTGATGTGTTTTGTTGTTGTACTAGAGAACCAATCCTTAGTTCTGAAAGCACCTTGATCATCATAACCTGCAACTGGTGTTTGATATGAAAACATAATTGAAGTCGAACCTACTCTAAGTTCTGTCTTGTTAGATCCTATGTTCACTAAATTTAATTTACCGTTTGAATATAAATTACTCATAAGTTTCTTCCTCTCTATGTGTTGCGAAGTCGTGCAAGTCTCTAGCTAATGCCGCCGCCTGCCCTCTTGTTAATTGTACAGCATCATGGAAGATGCCTTTTGCTTTGTTGTCTTCTGTTGCTGGAACTGTAATTTGAACACAAGTTCCTCTTTTGTCTCCACCCCAGAACCTTGTTAGGTCTACTGCTGGTGCGTGTGATTTAATGTTTGTTGCCATTGTACCTCTCTCTCTATTATTAATATTAGCACAGATGCTCTATCCGTCAACCGCTAATTCCGGTCCATAATAGTAAGAAAAATAAGACTATTATTAACCAAGTCTCAAATTTCTTACTAATTAGATATTTCATTATGCTGACTTCTGCTTTCTGTAAGCAATCTCGTCTGCAACTTTCTCCCAGTCAATGCCGTTATCGCTAACATACCATTCACCATCGTATTTTGGATACTTGCCTCTCATGTAGCAATACATATATGCTATCATTGACGGACCTGTTTTTTCATACTTAAGATTCTCAGGAAGCATCTCTTCACTGTAAGTTTCTACACAGTCATCTACTTGCGGTTTAACATCATCCCATGCCTCGCTAGTTCCGCCTCGAGGATCATTCCATTCGCTTCTTGTTGCATAGTATCTAACTTTCGACACATCACCTTCGCTGTCCATACAGCTTGACATATCGCCACCTGCTACAAGTGCCTCAACTTTTTCTTTTGTGTTAAAGTGTTTTACTAGATATTCACCAACACCTTCAGGATATCCATCGCTGTGATGATACGCACTATGCACATAACCGTTTTTTGTATAACCTATTCTTGATCTTGTTGACATTTAAGTACCTCTCGTTTTGTTTATTATTAAATGTAGCACAGATTGGATATCTGTCAACCATCCAATTTGATACTACATATAGTCATTTTTTTGAAGCCCGACACAACATATAGTGGTCTACCCATTAGCTACTTCACCCGTTGCATCTTGTTCCAACGCAACTAAAGGATCTTCATCATACAACATATAAGGCAACTCATTAGTTTCATACAAGTGATAGAACTTCTCTTCTATCTCTTTGTACTCCTCAATTAGATGTTCTTTGCTAAACTTGTGAAAGCCTCTAAAGCCTCCTTCAAGTATATAGATCAAACTATCTGATTGAGCTTCTGTGTTGATTTGTTGTTTGATAGAAGCATACTCGACCAACATACATCGTTCTGCCATGACATAGTGACTCAGGTTCAATGCTCGTAGATCTTCATATATGGTCTCATCAGGATTACCATAGTTCATATCGTTTGGTAAATTGTTAGGCATTACTAACCTCCTCTACTGATGTTTCAACTTCTTCACCGCCCCACTTGGGTTCTCCCCAATCGCCATTGTTTGCTTCTGCTATTGCTTCTGCTTTTGTTGGTGCTTCAATCACTTGTTCATAAGTGTTTAACCAACTCATCTGTACTTTGAATTTAGGCACTATGAGCCTCCTTGTTTCTTTCAACAAGCACTTCATCGATATAGCTTTGTATCTCATCTTCATTAAGTTCAGCTTGTTTCTCTAACCATTCTTTGGCATCATCAATGTGTCCGTCTCTGATCATATCATATCTATATTCTTCTCTAGACTCAAGTATATTGTAATAGTCATCGAACTCTTTCATACCATTACGCAACTCCTCGTCGGTAGTATCACCTAACTGATAACAATCGTCACAACCGTTATCCCAAACACCCATGAAGTCACAACCCGGTTCGAAGTAATAACCTTGTATTGAAACATCTATCTCGGAAGCATTCATATTCGAATACCATGTGTCATAGGCCTCTAGGGCAGGACCCCAGGCTGTATCAAATGCTAGATGTAATGTGTCACCTTCTATTTCATTTTGATATGTTTCAGCTATGTCCCATTTGGTTCCCCAATTGTTGATACACCAATCATACCAGTTCTCAGCGCCATACTTTTCAACCAGCTTTGCTCTCTTTTGTTTCTCAGCTTTTGTTTTTGCATCAGGTCCTGCTTCAGTATCTCTTAAAGCCTTGGGCATTGGAGCCATGTATTCAAATAGCTTTCCATCTTCAGCCGCTTTGCTCAGCTTCAATAATAGCTTCTCCGGACCTTTTATTGTTAAATTATTATTACACCAATTTGGCATAGTTCCTCTCTTTCTTTGTTTATTAATAATATTAACACAATTACCAGTTATGTCAATCGGGTGTAGTGATTAGCTACACCCTAAGGATTTAATTTAGCAAGAGTCTCTATCCCTAAATGACTCGCATCATTGTTATTTGGATTTTAAGTGGTAATAACCCCGCACCGGGAAGAACCCCACTACTTTCTTTTTGCTACTTCCGTGGTTCCTTGAGTTATCATCTCTGGAACTTATGGTTTCACAACTAGAAACTTTTACGCCATAAACCCTGCAACCATGGCAAAGATTACGAACACTAAAGCAAACCCTACGACTCGCATGATGTAGTAGGTGCCTATTAATTTAATTGCTTTGAATATCATGTCCATGTTTCCTCTATCTGTTTATTATTAATATTAGCATGGAACCTAGATCTGTCAACCTAGTTCCAATCATCGTAGTTATAACCATTGTCCCAATCGCTATATTCCTTATCACGAATCTCATCTAAACTATCAATGTCTTCATCGTGATCTAACATATCTAATGCTTCTTCATCATCATATAGATCTGGATCTGTTGGATGTGGCATTGTTTCATAGCACACAATACATGACATCTTTTTATCTAGATCTTCGTGTGGGGTATCCTCCCCACACTTTATACAGAATTGATTATAAACTCTTGACATTACGCAACCTTCCTTAGAAGAGATGCTGACACATTCCATCTGCCACCAAACGGTTTGTTGGTCTCCTCTACAATTATGTTTTTGATTTTAACTCTTTTGACAATGCCTTTTACAACCTGTCCTCTACGACCGTCAAACTCAACTTCATCTCCTACGACAAAGTTTCTAGTTGCCTGAGCATTCATATAAGTTCTATGCTGATGTAAAGCATTAGCTACTGTTCTCAATTCATTAGTATCTTGGATAGCAATGATTGATTTGATTATTTGTTCTGTTTGTTTTTGCATATTTGTCCTCTCTGTTTATTAATTGATAATAACATAAGAAGGGATCTTGTCAACCCCTTCTTTTGCTTTATTTTACTAGTCTAATAGAACCCCATATGCTTTGGGTTCATACTTTATAAACCAGTCTAATCCTTTTCTAACTGTCTGCCATAGTTCGTGTCCGCCGTCATCTATGTTCTGAGCATGAGCCATCATCTCTGCACCTTTGATACAGTCGTATACCGCAATGGCATCTGGCTCTAACACTATACCTTGTTTGGTATATGGGTTTTGGATTTCTACTGGTTCCGAATCTAATATAGTACATTCGAATGGTAATGGTCTTGACATAATGTTCCTCTCTGTTTGTTTGTTCATATTATTAATGTAGCATGGAAAGAGGATACGTCAACCTCTCATTTCCCACACTATGTAGTGCCTAGTGCCCATGCACCCGCTATAGCTAGTATCACAAAAAATAATATCCAGCCTGTAGTCCAGCCAAATGCATAAGCACATATTAACTTTAACAGTTTAAGCAATAGCTTCTTCGCCTATTGCAAACTTAACAATTTCCTCTTCACACTTAATCCAAAAGTCCCCGTCCAAGTCCACGTCAAAGTTTACACTTCCTTCTTGTTGCATTCCTTGTTCGCTGTAACTAAAGTCAAAGTATTTTTCCAACAAGTAAATGTCAAAGTCACAGTAGTCACTAAAATACTTTTGCAAGTTTTTAACAAAGCCATCGTCCGTGTAAATTAACCCGTCGCTCTCTTTACTAGTGTTCCTATTAATTAATGCACTCTCGTCGTCAACGCCATCGTACCATGTGCCGTCTTTGCCACTGCCATCGTAATTTGCATAGCCCGTAAGTCCACCACTCCAATACAAGTCCTCTTCCTTAAGTTTTGCCCTGTCTTCTTCTGCGTAGTGTTCGCTACTGTGTTCACTCGCAAATCCACATTCACTTACTTTAACTCCCTTAACAACTCCCCTGCTCCATATACTGTCTCCGCTAGTCCATATTCTGCAACCCACGTCAACATATATGCTAACCCTTTGCTCGTCAGCGTCGTGTTCAAACGTAACATTTTTATTGCTTAAAAACTTTACGCCTGCTTTAATTTCATCTGTAGTGTATTTTTGCTTTTGCATATTTGTCCTCTCTGTTTGTTATTAATAAATGTAACATAGTATTGCTTATTGTCAAGCAATAATAACGTTTTTTTACAAATTTTTACTAAAGCTGTTAATATGCACATTGTCATATTTTTTGCTTAATTGCTTTAATAAAAAATCTTTATTATGCTGTGTCAAACTTATAAACTCATAATTTACTACAATGTTAGCAACTTGTGTTTTATTGTTTTGTGTATAGCTAAAGTTAATAATTGTATCTGCATAATGTTTGTTCATATAGTACCTCTCTGTTAAGTTACAATAATAACACAGTTTCCAACCATGTCAAGCAACTCCCAAGTGTAATGTTGCACACAGTTTTACACTTGACGACTAGATATATGGGATTGGGACAGAAGGGACCTACTGGATATTGTGGGTACCAAACACAACATCTAGTATCGAGGCCTGAGCCATGGCACAAGGGCAGATGGATCATTGAACCAACTAATAACCTGTATATCCCACCCACCCAATAGCGAGCTCTTTTACTGCTGGACTGGCTGTACGCTGTAGTGAGGGGTTGTACGCTGTGCTGATAAATACTTTTATGCGTATATTGGACATCATAGAGAACATAGGCAAAGCTCCAGCCAGAGTGTGTAGGGGTAGCAAACCCGACAGTCAGCTTCCGGCATCATGGGTTGCCTCATGTCGTTCACAGGGATTACGTGCCAGAGACTCAGACAAAGAGCATACCATCAAAGGCAAACGTACCACTATTGATAATAAAAAGATAAAAGGTGAACCATACAACGGTCCACTACCAAACTATTCCGATTAAAAGATCTAAAACCTCAAACCCCAATAGCGAGCTCCCTAGCTCAAAGCCACCGTATTAGACGTAATGAGAGGTCTGTAAGGGTTGGGCCCCACTTGAGCACGTGTATACTGAAGATCGGGGCCCCACGTTATCTATTCGTTGCCGAATACTATGCTACAGCTTGAGCAGGCTCAACTGTGTCAGAGGGCTTGTTGGCCATTATCTCTGCTTTGGTAGCCGGCGACTCGATCGCAATCCATTTGACTGCCGTCATGTCTATACCAGCTTTAAGTAATACTTTGGTTCTAGCCACCGTGTCGTTGGTGAATAGGTGTCTAACTTTACCATTCGGTAACGTTACATTTGCATAAAAACTATACTGTGTGTCTTTTGTTGCCATATTGTTTGTCCCTCCATGGACTGTTTTTGTTATTGTTAATACTATATTAGCACATTATCCAGATCTGTCAACCACTTTTTACGAGCCAATAGCGAGCTCTTGCATAATATGGGGCCACAATATGTAGTAGTGAGGTGATCTGGGTCGGTGCTATATGTAGTCTGAGCCATGTGGATCGTGCATGGCACCCCTCTACACTATACAGCATAGTTGGGTCGTCACTTGTAGGTAGCTCCGCTTACGACCACTATTGATCAGAGTGAGCACATAGTTGGGTTCCCACACAACAAGATAGCCTGCCGTGCTAGAGCAGAGCGTTAGCACAAGGGCTAAGACAAGGGAACCACTATAGAGCAAGGTAGGTTCATATGGTTCACACGATGGGTGGAGTGCAAAAAAACGTTGGTT
>VMHT01152113.1_pt1 | contig 14126 bp, 25 predicted proteins | sample 4693611 | NCBI WGS metagenome assembly VMHT01 (sample SAMN12280063, study PRJNA550983) | marine metagenome | isolation source: seawater sampled from same location over 5 years 0.02-0.2 micron viral filtrate | place: USA: collected off the coast of southern California halfway between the port... ... | reverse complement strand
CGGTAGTTTGCGCACACGTCTCGCACACTTGACTTAGCGTATAGAGCACCATCTCCATAGCCTTGTCGTTGAAGTCCTCCAACGTGCCAATTGCCTTCGTTTCCCGGTAAGTCATTCTGTCACTCATTTCATTTCCTTCCATGTGCCGCGTAGATCGCGGACACGCACAAAATACGCGCCAACCATCAGCGTGTCAAGAACATCTCTAGGCCCGTTATCAAAGCGTTATCAAACGATAATTATTCGAACAAATGTTCATTTTGCGTCAATTTTGACGTTTCCCAGGAGATCATTCTTAACCGAATCTTGACCGAATCTAACTGAATGATTTATTGCCTCGTGCAGCATTACAAGACCTGTGAGCCGGGGCCAACACTGAATACTTATCACCAGGCACAACATGGTCAGCTTGCCACGGATCATCTTGCCGAGCGCCCTCCCCACAAAGCCAACACATTGTCGCAGTCTCCCTAACGACCTTGGCTCGCTTGCGGTAATCCCCACTGTACTGACCCGTCAACCTTTTTCTCTCCGCCTTCTTGAAATCGGCATACCGATTCACGACAGCCGCGTGTTCTTCACAACGAGAACCATTACGAGATAACCGACCACAATCAATACATGGTTGCTTGAACTTGTGACTGCCCATACCAATAACAGTGTCACAAAATGCGTCAATTTTCGTAAATCTCTGGGCAAAATTTTCAACCGAAAAATTGATTGAAGGTTGCAAGCGCTTGCTTTTTTTATACTGTGGGCTTCTCAGAATTGAACTGAGAGAGATCGAACAAAGAAAAGAGGAATGAGAAAAAATCTCTGCAAACCTGCAAGCCCTCGCGGAGGATACCCCCCCGGTCTTTTTTTCAGTTATGTAAGTAATATAAAAATAAATGAAGCAACCAGAAAAGCTGCCCCAAGCGGTAATACATTACGGTTGAAGAACTCTCGAAACTTCTTCATAGTAGTTCCGTATCCCCGTAGCAATGTCATCTTGGGACTCGTTACTGTATCGAGCACTGAAGTCCAAAATATTTTCTACCTTGGCTATTTCTTGAACATACTGATTTGCTATCGCTAACAACTCTTTATTTTTGTCCATGATGCACCTCCTAGAAGCGTTTTATTTCTCCCTGATAGTAAACACCTTTTTGCAGCTCAAAGCAAGTAATCGCCGGTTGCGAGTCTTCTCCAGATTTACGTCGAAACCAATCCGAGCCGTTATCCATAGTGCTGGCTTGTATCCACCACCTTGACCCCCCCGATGGCGCTTGACCGAGTTCTTGCACCCTCGTGTGGTGGAAGTGGCCTGTCACCAGAATGTTTGCCGCCGCAAGATATTGCGAACCGAAAGTAGACTTTTTCCAATGGTCTGGTATCTGATCTGGGCGACGCACTTGATGTCCATGTACACAACCGATAATGTGTTTCGAATCCCCGAAAACATCAAAAGCAAAGCCTTCGTCGTCTGGTTGCGGAACCAGGTAAGTTACGTCGAGTCCAATCTCTGAAGTGATTCTTCGTAGTTGTTGCAGGATCACGATGCCCCAGTCATCAACTCCAGGTCGCCCAACGGATTGTTTATTGTGTCGAAACTGACAATGATTCGAAGCAACCGAACCGTAAGTCACGGGTGCATACTTGGCACACATCTTGATCAAATCAAGTTGCAAAGATATTGCAGCATCAACGGATTGCATCGGCGACAAGTCGTTGGTCGCCAGTTGTTGTTGATCGGCTACGTTGCTAACAGACTCGATGATGTCGCCCCCGTCAATAATTATTATTTTGTCGAACCCGCCGCGCTTGATTGCATTTTCTATCTGGGCATACGAAGCGAAGATTCTTTCGAATAGTTCTTTTGTCCCTCCCCGCGAGCCAGTCTTACCGACTTGATAATCAGAGGGGACGATAACAAAAGCTCTATCTTTACCCGAGTTTGCTTTTGGTGGCTTCTGAGCCTTCTTTGCCTGACTGTAAAGAATCGGCAAATCTATCTGTGTCGATTTTTTCACGAACCGAAAACGGTAAGCAGTCAGCCACTCGCCATCCCACCGTTGCCATTGTGAAGTTCGAGGTGCTCCAACGATTTCATACTCTTCGGGATTGTAACCACGTTCCGCCAGGAATTGATCAAAGTTTGGCGGTTCAACCAACCCTTCTGTCGTCGCAGTTCCCTCGGCCCCATCAAACTCAAGACTAGGCCGAAAGTCCTTAGGAGCATCAAGCTTCTTCGCTGGCTCTAAATTTTCAAGCACAAGAACACTGGTTTCTACGATGGGCCGTTATCGTCTTCGCGCTTATTTTCACACCACGCTTGGTTAGTTCTACCGCAAGAGACGCGGAACGCCATTTGACCGAATCATTGATTGCTTCCATGAATATAACCGAATCTTCAGTATCTAAACTTGACCGAAGACTTCTAATTTTGCACGGTGTAACCTGACTTGGCGGTTGCAAATTCTCTAACATATCCTCCACCTCCCGTTGAAACTTTTGAAAGTCTAACCCGAAAATGTGAATTATTGGTTATTTTTTGCTTTTGGCTAGTCGTCCTCAACAACTGTGACTTCAATTTTAGCTCCAGGTTGGCGTCCGTCAGCGTATTTTTTTGACGCCACAAGCTTTACGACTAGCGCATCATCAATCCATACTCGGGCATCCGTCAAACTATCGCAAACAGCTCTAACCAATTTGTCTAAATCAGGCGCTTTGATTGGCAACGGGCGTTTCGTGAAGGATACCGTAGACGGTCTCTCCAAGTAAAATGTTACTTGTAGGCATATTGGCGTTTCCACCATCTGCCAGTTTTGTTCATATATTTGATGGGTGGCGGTTTCAGTCACTACTTTGCGCCACGCCGGTAAATACTTCGACGCCTCTATGAAACGTCCACCTTGCGCTTTATTGCCACCCACATACCGCTTTGAACCTTGAGGGGCGCAACGCCCAAAGACCTCAAAGCGTAAAGTCATTTAGAAGGGTGCGTTCTCTTCAACTGACTTATTGGGGTTGACGGACGGCCACACACTGTTTAGTGCAGCTTCCCCGACCTTGCCTTCAGCAGGAGCAACCGATTCAGCCCTCACCTTGACCGAAACACCCGTTGACCCGTCCCGCTTCTCGAAAGAGTTTGTGCCAATGATACGTCCCACAATCTTGACTTGCTTGACGTTTTCAAGCGGAGCCTTACCGTCTGTCGTGACATCGTAGATCGTTTTATCTACCGTTTCCCACTCGCCCTGATGGTTTTTTCTACGCACATCTACCGCTACTTTCAGCGCAGTGCCCCAGTCGAACTCTCTTGTGTCGTTCAACCAACCTGTTAGCTCGATCAGTGCTTCGTTTCTCACCGTCATTTTGACCCTTCCACTCGTATGTGTGTTTTTTCAACACAATCATTATTACCACAGAGCCTTATCCCAGGCAAGTAAGGTTCACCCGAATCCGACACGGGTGTCACTTCGTCGTCGTCAAAAAACCCATGCCAAGGCAAACATTTACCCATCTCCGAGTCCACTGTTTTCATTCGTTTAGTACGACACGAAAAACAAAAATTTATGCTTTTACGAGCTGTCTGCGACTCCCATATGAGTCCACATCGTCTACAGTGCAACACGGGCATTCAGCTAGTGTACCTAAATTGCTTTACAACCAAACTCTCCAGCTCTGCATTCAAAGTGTTCTCCTTGATCATGTAAAGTCTTGACCCAATCTCGCTTACCAGGCCCTTCCGCTGCCGGAGCAAAAGGTTTGCCCCAAGCGTTCAGTTGTTCTGCCTGTGGCAAGGGTTCGTTCAACCACGAATCGGCATTTAGCCAGGTGGCCGGATTTTTAGTGAACTGAAGTTTTCTATTCGGATCATCCCGATACTTTTCTGCGCCTTCCAATATATTCGACAAGCTTGAACGCTTGAGAGCATTTTGCAATGCTTTTTCCGCTTTTCTCCTGTCTACCTTTTTTGGGTAAATGTTCCAAAACTGTAGAAAAATATCATTCTTGTTTTTTAGTTCTTGTTCTATGGTTCTCGTTAGGGCGACATTTTTGTCGTCTCGAACGACAGATTTGTCGCTTCGAACGACAGATTTGTCGTCTCGAACGACATTTTTGTCGCTCGTTTCACTTGTAGTTTTCGGATCATCGGTGACTAAAAGATACATATTTGAGTGATACCGACCCCTGTTTTGTCTTTTGATAGCTCCTCGATCCTGGAGTTCCATAACAGACCGTTCAACTGTCCTAATCGACGTGCCAAGCCTCTCTGCAAGTGTTTCTCTCGACGGGAAAGCACGATGTGTGTTGTAATCCGCATATCGCGCCAAAACAGCGTACAAACGAAAAGAGGTATGGGAGATCGGCAAATCAATGACCCACTCGGGTATCAAGGCGAACTTACGTTCCAAGGTAATTGTCGAAGACACTGGCCTACCGCCAAGCGATCTGGTGATTCTTCAAAGTTTGGCTTTGAGCGAGTATCGGTAAGGGGTCAACGTGTTCCCCGTCTATCAAAAGCTCAAAGTGCAGGTGCGGGCCTGTAGATATTCCAGTGCTGCCAACGGCCCCAATAATCTGTGCCCGACTGACATTAGCGCCTACAAACACGTTAGACGGTATCGACCCGGCCTCTAGGTGAGCGTAAACAGTTTCCCAACGCTCAATGGTTGAATCGTTTTTTTGTACAACGTGTTCCAATTTGACCCAAAACCCGTACCCCTGATTTTTACCACTAGCCACCACAATGCCATTCAAGACAGCAAATACTGGCTCACCCTCACCAGGAATAAAATCTACCCCTTTGTGATCGCTACTACAGGCTTTACAGGGTGCTACACGCCAACCGTAATCGCTACTAACTTCAGGGTTCTCGACAGGGAGCAATGCCCGACTGTAGTTCAAAAAGTTTGGTCGTTCAATGCTTTGTTCGAACCGACTCAAAACTTCAAACGACTGAATACCCGCCATTGGGTCTAGCTCTTGAACCGAGTTTTGTTCGTTGACCGAACTACCTGACTCCAGAATCCCTTGATACGAGTTGAAACTTACCAGCATCGGCAAAAACAGGTAAGAAAAAATAATGATTGTTGCCGGAGCTAACTTACGCTCTTTTATAGCCTTGAACATCCCCATGAGTTGATCCCTTCCATCGCCAATAGGCATCTGCCTCTTTACAGTGCCTAATCTTCATAAATACTTGAGAAGGATGATCTGGACTTTCGCGTTTTAGAAAAGATATGTCCATACCGAGTTCTTTGGCCCAGCTCACATTAGAAGTAGTCTTGTCCGTCTTCATAAACTTCCTTCTCCCCATTTGGCTTCAGAACATACCAGAGAGAAGTCACTACGTCAAAGACCGGCATGTTCGCTTGTTCCCACGAGCGAAGTTTATGACCGAAATCTCTTGCAAGCGCAGCGCCCGTCGCGCTACTTTCCATTTCGCCGTTCCATTGAGCGCAGATTGCCATGAGCCACTCGGGTTTGTCCAAAAGTTTTGACCCACCATGACCCCTATTTCTACGATGGTGTACTACCAGGTCGTTATGGTCTCCACAATGAAAACAGTAAGGGTCGCGGGAGAGAATCAAGCGCCTAGTCGAAGCCTTCATTTGCTCTCCCGTAATCGTCCTCAAACCGAACAAAGTCTTCGGGATCAATTAGACCCGCCGTAACAAAAAAAACGTCCATATCTCCAACCATCGCTGAAAGCCGATGCAACTGACCCACATCTATAAAGATAGAATCACCAGGCCCAATCAAAAACTGCCTTTCTTCTATAACCACCTCGCCGTTGCCACACTCCACAAACCAAAAGTGTGACTGCCCTTCATGTAAGTGTAAAGAAGTTCTTTCACTTTCTCGTAAAAGAAACTTGCCCATGACAAACCTTTGCCCTGCAAGCCATTCGTCTTGAATACCCCAAGGCTTCTCGAATATCATGGGACAGCCGCAACTTAGAGCTTCATTTCAGCTTGCATGATTTTTGACATGGTGGCGTTCGCCATTATCTCGCCTTCGAGACCTTTGAGTTTTGTTTTTACCCGATTGACCTTGGCTTTACAAACATCTCTATGCCAACGAGCATCTGACGCTTCCAAACGTGCCAAAGCTTGCCTATCAGCTACCGTCCCTTGAGCCTCAATAAAAGCTTTTGCTTCAATGACATCTAAGTCGCGTTCCGCATCTGCTAATTCAGTTTCGGCCTCAAAGAGCGCTTCCACTCCCTTGCGGGTCATCGCTGTTAGCTCCTGCAAGCCCTTCACTATCTCTGAGGGCAACATTGATAGCCTCCATTCGCTCTAACAAATTTGCTCGCCAGAACTCGACATTGCAATCATTTCTTCTGACTGCCTCCAGGTACGCCTGTAGAAGCTCCTGAGCGCTTGCCTTCATTACCTGAAAGTCGTTCTGCACGATTCTTCACCTGCTCTAATGTTTTACTGTCCGCGCCAGCGGCTTGGGCTTCTGCCCATAACAAACGTAGCGCACTTACGTCTGATAAGCCGTCTGCCTCTTCAATAAAGTTACGATTAGATACAGGAACTTTTCTCATCTCTTCGCGAGAACTACGTTTATTACCGTGCATCGCCATATTGCTCAAGCCACGCCCGATTGATGACGTTTCTGTCAATTCGGCTGCAAACTGAGATGCACCTTTTTTTTCTGTGGCATAGCCAACCGCTTTGGGCAGTCCTGCGGCTTGGTCTCCGATGTTCAAGTAAATGTACGTTTTGAAAATCCATTCATCATCGTCCGGTACAAGTTCCGTAATAATACGCCCATCTGGGTTATTTTCCAGAAAACGGGCTAAACGGCTTTCGACCATTTCATAATCGTTTGGGTTCCATCTCATTGTCTTTCCCCTTTCACTACCAACCAAGGTTTACTTTTACCCCGCGCTTGTCGTTGCGCGATAGTTACTTTTTCACCATCACGCAAGACAAAACCATATTTTGCCGTCCCCATAGCGTCAAGAATCATTGACTTGGCTTCAAAAAGCATCATGTCTGATTCTACAAAGTTGTTATGTGCCTTTATGAGCACCTCGCCCAGCTCGCCAAGATTTACCTCTGCGCTACCGTCAATGTCGGGATTCATGTACCGGACAGCCTCATAAGTGGTCTTAGCCCCGTCCCACTCAGGGCGCGACACATTTTGTAGATGATCCCAGAACCGAATTGCAGACTCTATCTGGGCATCTATCTGAAAATCGTCGCGATCAACCCATCGTTCTTCATAGTTCCACCCTGCTACTGCGACTATTACCGAACGATTCAAACCGAATACCGACATATAGTGCTGCACCTGTGCAACATAAGCTGGGGGAGTTTCGCCCCAAGTGCCCCGCGATGTTTTGACTTCTACAACAATCCATTCGTCCTTTTCGCTGTCATAAGCAAGCGCGTCAGGATTTGCGTGCAAAAACTCATAATCAGGATGTTGGTAAGTACCCACTTCAAATACTTCATACTCGGGGTGCTCTTCAGCCCACAAACGCAACACAGGCTTTTCAAAAGCTCTGCCGAACCGAATCGACCACGATGACAAAGGTGGGTCAGGTATTTGTCCAGTTCTTTTCGCCCATAAAGCAAAAGCTGACTCCCACGGGTTCAATCCCATGATTGTTCCTATTTCGGAGCCACCGATACCTTGTCCCCTCATGTCGTGCCATTCTTGTGATCCTGCCTCTGCGAAGCCGAGCTTCAAGGCCCGAGTAAACGTGTCGTCCTCAAGTGTTTTGAAAATGTCGTTTTTGTCCATAGGATTACCTTATGACCAACGGCAGACATATCAAAACTCTTTACTTCCAGTTGCAAGAATCAATGAAAGAATTTGACGGAGAGCTTGGCTGCCATCAAGTCCCAGATGTTTTTTTCCCAGAAGACTATAAATCTACTCATATGAGGACAGAAGCCACAAAAATGGCAGTCAAGTTGTGTAAGGAATGTCCGATACAGCTTGAGTGTCTTGCTTACGCGAAAGAAGCAAAAGAAGAGTGGGGCGTTTGGGGTGGCACAACGCCACGTCAGCGTTAGCCGTCTTCTTCTTCCAAGTCCAAAGCAACAATCATAGTGGCGTCTAAAAGTGCCTCAGAGAGCTTCCTAGCCTCTGTCAGGGTCAAAACTAGCTGACCTCCTGAGATTGTGAACGGATTGACAGGTTTTACTACCACTTCGTCTCTATTTCTTTCCGTCTGAAACATTTGTGCCCTCCAATATCCAACCGAAATGTCTACTTGCAGTAAATCACAAACACAAAACAATATCTAGTGTGTCGAGAAACACAAAACCCCTCCTGGCGACGGATACACAGAAGGGGTTTTGTTTAGGAAGGAAATGTCACACAACTACTGACACGATTCGCACTCTACCAGAGATTGCGGATCAACACTACACACAACACCATTTACAACTTCGTCCATCTTTATTCCTTCGCTTTTTTGTCGTACTGTAAAACAGATGTCAAAAGAGACATGACACCCGCCAGAGCTGAAACACTCAAGAGATTTATTATATCTATCTCCAGCACTCCCACAACCCCTGCCGCCGTCAAAGTTGCGATTGCCGTCTGACTTGTAGTTTTTATTGCGCGTTCTCCGGCATACGACCAAAACTTATTCCACTTATCCATCACTGTTTTCCTCCTTATAGGCACGATCTTCCCAGACCGAACCCAGTACATATGTTGATAGAACTAAAGTTACTAATGCTGCGCCAGCGGTGACAAGATCGCTAACGTCAACCCCTGTGCCCATCAAAGTTGCAATGGTGCTCCCAATGAGCATGAATCCGCCAATGCTAAATCCAGCGAATATGTAACGACGACGTATTTTCCAAGAAGGTTTTTTCATGGCATCAAACGTACCAGAAACGGCGCGGCGGCAACTATCAAACCCATTCCGCCAACGACTTGCCATATCCTGCGCTCCAAAGCTCTAATTCTTTTTTCATGGTCGTCAATCTTTTCTTCCGAATCCGGCAACTGTGCCGAAAGCTTTTCCAACATTGACTGGATCTTTTGCACTTGAAAATAAATATCTTTCATACTCACCCTGACAGCGCCGGTGTCCTGATTCTCGGTTGTCACCATTGACCCTCATTCAAGAAAACTTGCAAAGCTCGAACGGTTGTTCTATCAGCTCTGCCGGTGATCCGACCTTTGTAGTATTTTTTCGATTCCAACATTCTTTGAACTGCACGCCAAGTGTTACGACCAATCCTGCCGTCCTCGACAAGTTTCGGATATGTCCTTACAGCTTCTACAGTCGGTTGATCGACATTTTTGATATTAGCGTGTTTGTTGCTAAGTATTTTCTCTGGGTCATAGTCCGTGCCATACCTTTTACTGCGACGTGTTTCGAAGTGAAGGTGAACGCCTGTACTAGCGCCAGTTGTACCCGTGTGAGCGATCATGTCACCTCTATGAACCCAAGCCCCTATGTTCAAGGGCGACGGCTCCCGCAAATGATAGTAAACAGTCCAAACTTTTGGTTCCTTGTGTTGCAGAATCAAGGTGTAACCACCGCCAGTTCGCTTGTTCAGACTGACTCCTTTGTGAACCACCTTGCCATTTGCAGGAGCGAATATTGGCCCATTGTAGCCAACGTCAACCCCGCGATGTTTTTTTCTACGTCCTGTAATCGGGTGACGCCTATACCCATATGGACTTCTAACTTTTTCTCCAAGAGGCCACGGTCTGTCAATTTTCATTTTCTAGGTTCCGCTCCACAAAAACCAGTGCATTTTGACCTGTCCCCGCAAAAGGGGCAACCGATAATCATTACGCCGGATACCTAATAATGCAAATACCCGAGCCACCCGCTCCCGCAACTCCACCGCTACGGTTTCCACCACCACCACCACCCGTGTTAGCTGTGCCCGAAGCGCCTACCACGCCAGAGGTGTCAGCTCCCTGTCCACCACCGCCAGGCGAAGCGGTAATGGTTGTCGAGTTTTGATTGTTTCCACCACCGCCTCCAGCCGCGAAATAATAAGCCGTTGCGCTTCCAATCGTCCGAGCATCCCCAATCGTGGAACCTGCCACAGCAGTAGCGCCTGCGCCTATCGAATCAAGCCGCATACCGATACCGCCGCTACAAGCTCGACCAAAGTAATCACCCGTACTCTGAGAATCCCAATCCCCATTGGCACTTTTCGAGAAGTGACCTGGCGAGCCAGCTCCACCACCACCACCGCCTCTGGTGTTTCCTGAAGTATCCGCGCCTCCGCCATCATGGCCCTGTGCGCCAAGACCATCGTACAAGCCGAGTGCTGAAGTGTCTGTCGCAAGACCCCCGTTACCGCCCGATGAACCACCTGACGCCCCGCCCCCACCTGAGCCTCCGGCTCCACCTTGGTCATTATTCTTCGCACCAGCGCCGCCGCCCTTAGCCGTCAACCCTGCAAACGTAGAATCTGCCCCTGTCGTGCCAGTAGTTCCCGATGACCCTGGTGCAGCACCACCATCGCCAATCACCACTGCGTTTGCTCCAGCAGAAACAGCCACAGTCGTCAGAATCAATCCACCAGCTCCGCCGCCGCCGCCTGAGCTTGCCCCACGTCCACCCGAGCCACCGCCAGCAATCAGCAAACATTCAACACGCCCAGCGGTTTGTGCGTTGAAAGTGCCGTCAGCAGTAAAAATGTGATACTTGTAACCGTCAGACTCGCCCTCATGGTTGCCCCCACTACCGGAGAACCCAGATATGCCAGACACAAGATTAGAGCGACTGAAACCGCCTATCTGGGAGTTACTTAGCCTTGTTACAGACATAAAAGCTCCCCCTAGGAAATCTCAGTACCGAAAACGCTTATGGTCATGTCACCGCTTGAAGCGTATGCGGTTACGACATCGGCAGCATTTAGAGTGATACCTAACGTCAAAGTAGTGCTATCGCTCGCTGGGATAGCCACATCATAAGCAATGTAATGAGTATTAGCGATACCAGCACCATCGGGCCGAAAAGCTAACCGAAAAGAACCAGCCGAAGTAGCTCGGTTAGCGACAATGATCGTACTAATCACAGTCTCAGTCGAAGCAGGAACCGTGTAAACGTCAGTGTTAGTTGTTGCACTCGGCGTTGACTGACCGAGAATCTTGTAAGCGTTAGCCATTTCTTTATGCTCCCATCAGCATGAATGTTTGTTCAAAGCCGCTACTGCCGCCGCCCGAAAAAGTTTCCCAAGCACTCCCATTATAGTAGGTCAATATGTTGCCTGAAGTAAGGTGCGCGTATTGACCGGCAGTCGGCGAAGAGATTGCAGCATCGCGAGCGGTTGCATCTGTAAACGTGGCAATCGCCTGGTCCATTAGATTTGTTTGTACGTTTGCCGCTGTAAGTATTTCATTGACAGCGAAAGTTCTATAGGGCATTATTTTTCCTTTACCAGCTAAGTGTGCCTACATCTAGTTTACCGAACACACTGTCATCCAGCACTATCGGTGAGTACCGTGTTTCTTGGAAACCAAGGTCAACAATGTTTTGTTCAGTGTCTACCGTGCGACCAATCCGGATGACCTCGACATATTTGTCAATCGCATCGCCAACACCATTGGGCGTGAAAGTGACTTCACAAATGTCGCCTATTTCCAAACCGAATATCGCATTTTGTTGCACAGTTGACAACTTTTCTAGCGATAACTGTATGCCTTCAAAACGATACTCCGGCTCAGAATACAAAGAAGCGAGCCCGACGGCAATGTTTACCAAATCAGTGTCATTCGCTAAGTGCATATTATCTATTTTCAAATCCCGTTTGCCATAGGCGTCTACCGAAGCATTATCTACTGCAAGCGCCGCACCACCATCTTTACGAGTCAAATGTATTGAATTGAAAAGCAACTCCGAACCGAAAACCACTTGTATGCTTTCAAAGGGTATCCCGCCTGTCCCGAACGAAACCAAGCCAGAAGATGTCGGAGCTTTCAACCGATCACGAAAGCCTAACTTTCCGTCTTTCGTAATAAACACATAACCTGGGTCAGACTGTGCGACATTTTGAATGTAAGAATAAACATTAGTGTCTGCGGCTACGGCTTGAGTCCCCATATCTACAGCGCCCGTGTCAATATCGCGCAAAGTAGAAGGCCAACTTATCTCAGTTCTATCTAATACAGCATTGATTCTTGCGCCCGCAAGTTGTTGGGTCGGTGTGAAAGCATCCAAGACTTGCGTACTCAAAATGTAAGAAGCATCAAACGCTTTCGCAGAAGCAAGAGAGTCCCCGTCGGGTGTGTAACCCAAGTCCCAGTCTTCAATGAAGCCAGTGAACACAATTAGGTCATTGAAAAAGATTCTTATTTCTCTGCGCGGTGCAATCGCGGTGAAAAATTGCGACGGTGTGTATAGGGGGTCAAAAGTCCTATCGTGGTTATTGAAATCTACTTCGGCGGAGGCCACCGGGAATGTGGCAAAAGCTTGTGTCCTACCACGATTGATTCTGACGTTGCGAACAAAGCTTGTTACATCATAAAAAATAGTTCCGCCCAAACGAAACTCTGTGTTGTCCAACCTCCCTTGAACCGAATCATCAAGCTTGAAAAAAGGCGCAATCGGATTGCTAGATAAGTCAAATCCTATTTCTACCTTCGGCGTAGGGGCGCTCACCCTAAGTCCTTTCGACTTGATCCACCCGGATTATACGTCTGATTTCTGTTTTGGTATCTTTGCAGGGCGGTGGTTACAGCGTCAGGGGTTGAAGAAGTAAACACTCTAATGTTCTGTACCGGCCCTCCAAACGCACCGTTTCCAGCGCTTATAGCAAACGAATTCGGTGCTTGTGCTTCAGGCTGACCAATCCCGCCAGTCAGGGCGAGACCACCCATAGATCGCGCTATGGCTTCAGAGCGTCGTATAGAATCCCTGCGCCTTTGTTGTTGCCTAAGTGCCTGAGCTAAATGCGCTGGTGAATTAGCGCCGAGAGGTCGCCTATCAACAGCGCCGCCGGACCCATCAGTGTCTCCTCCACCAGAGCCTCCACCCGAACCACCGGGGCCAAAGCTCACATTACCGCCAGGAAGTTGTGGCATACGCGACAACGCGGCCTCTGCCGCTGCAATAGCGCGTTCAATACCCGCAACCAGTACTTCCTCAAAAGTGGTAGTGAACGATTCAGCCAGACTATCTGCCATGTTCTCCAGCTCTTCAAGCTGCGAATCCAAACCGTCTACGATGCCATTGACAAAGTTCTCACCCTGTCCAAACATGACCTGAGCTGTGTTCTCTCCAAGCTCAGCGCCGAGAGCATCCAACTCTCCAAACAAAGAGTTCAATTCGTTTATCGTCTCTGACCCGCCTTCGACAAGCGCCTTAGCTGTTTCCCCACCAGCTTCAACACCAGCCTCTACGAGTTGGTTGAACAACTGCGGATCAAGCCCCAAAGCCTTCAAAGCTTTTATGTTCTCTACAAACTCTCTAGTTCGTTCTACAACACTGCGGTAGCCGTCCACTAGCAAGTCAGCTTTACTACGGGCAGTTTCGATAGGCTCCGCAAAGTCACTGATTAGAGCCGTAGAGAACTCTTTCAAGCTCCTACCAGAGTGAACCACCTCAGTAGCAAACTGTACAGCGTTCATGCCCTCTGCCGCGTCCTGTGCATTATCAAGAATTTTGACAATATCGGCAGATTGTCGAACCGAATCTTGAACCGAATTTATTAGTGCGGCGGCAGCATCTCGGCGAGCCAAAAGTTCATCCCGCTGACGCTCAATACCTTGCAAGACACCCAATTCAGTACGAGAGTATTCAAGAAGGTTTTGATACGACTCATCAAGTAACTGTCCGTTGTCAAAAGCGTCTTTGAGTTTTTCTTCGATAGATTCCAAATGCTCCACCGCAGATTGCTCAAAACGACCAAGGTCTCTAGATATAGAGGGCAATATTTCAAACTCTTGAGTAAACTCTTGAAATGAAGCAAGTGCTTCTTCTGCACTCTCTTTGAAGTCGGTGAAAGCGTCGAACTCCGCTTCATAAGCGTCAAGAGATTCTTGAAAACCCTCTCCTGTTTGCAAGAACATTGCCTGTACTTCTTGAACCGAACGCATACCGTCCCGAGTGACTTCTTTGAAAACTTGGAACCATTGATCGCCCGAGCCAAGAATTTTGTTTATCAGACTTTCAGAAGCCCCAAGTGTCT
>VMHT01088497.1_pt1 | contig 14128 bp, 19 predicted proteins | sample 4693611 | NCBI WGS metagenome assembly VMHT01 (sample SAMN12280063, study PRJNA550983) | marine metagenome | isolation source: seawater sampled from same location over 5 years 0.02-0.2 micron viral filtrate | place: USA: collected off the coast of southern California halfway between the port... ... | reverse complement strand
GCAAGTTCCAAGAATCGTTAGAGTTGACTATGATGTAAATGAAGTTCAAAAGTCTGCTGTTTGGAATGGAGTAATCCAAGCTGATTCAAAGTGGGCATTCGCTCGCGAGAACTCTTACAAGCGCGCTTTAACAGAGTGCCTGGAAAAGGAAACTCACTATCGTAATGAGGCTGAGGGCTTAAAGAACTACATCCGTGAGAACTTTACGGATGAGATTATGTATCATCAATTTTCGGAGCTAGTGTATGGTGAAGAGTTAATATCCGTTAACACAGAACAGCTGCCTAAGGTATCACTAATAACATCAGTGTATGATGCATCAGAGTATATCGAGCAGCTACTTGAAGACACTACAAGACAGACTATTTTTAAGGATAAGTGTGAGTGGATAATTTTGAACGCGAACAAGCCAGGGGACTTTGAGGAAGAAATTATTCTTAAGTATGTCGATCGCTACCCGGATAATATCATATATAAAAGGCTTGAAGAAGACCCTGGACTTTATGAAACATGGAACACGGCCATTCGAATGTCAACTGGAGAGTACATAACCAACATTAACTGCGACGATCGTCGTGCCCCTGACGCACTAGAGAAACAAGCAAAGCTTCTCTTTGCCAGTGAAGAAGTTGATTTAGTGTATAATGATTCCTATATTACACAGGCGCCCAATATTCAATGGGAGAATATAGACCGGAGCACAAACCAAAAGTATAATTTTGAGCAATTTTCTAAAGAAGCGATGTTGAGGGGTAATTTGCCGCATAATAATCCAATGTGGAAAAAAGATTTACATAATAAGCACGGATATTTTAATCAGGAGTATCGTAGCGCTGCTGATTGGGATATGTGGTTAAGATGTTCATTTAACGGCGCCGTGTTTAAAAAGCACCCCGAGGTTTTGGGGGTCTATTATTTTAACCCCAAGGGGGTATCTACAAATGTGGAACACAACTCGTGGAAAAAGAAGCAGGAAAGAGAGATATTCCAAAATTATATGGCCTTGTATCAAGAACAAAAATCAGGCGCCTGATAATTCATGGATCTGTGTACAGTTATAAGCCAGCGGTTCATACCACAGGCGCTGAATCTCATACAAAGTTATAAGGTAAATTCGTTTAATAAAAAAGTCTATCTTTATTATTTTAACACCGAGAAATCATCTCTACAGATATTTGATAAATTGTTTCCAAAACAAGTTATACCGATAGAGGTGGAACCTGTCTGCGAACATGCTCTATTACCAAGAGTGTTTTTTTATAAAGTATATGCTATAAATGATTGTTTTTTGAATCATACAGCAAAAATGATTTATTCTGATTCTACGAATTGCTTTGTAGGAACCACGGAGACGTTAGAACAAGACCTGACAGATGAATCTCTGTTTATGAGTTATAATCACCCTGGTCTATTAAATCAAATCTGGACCACAAAGCAGTGTTTTAATATTATGAATGCCCCTGGCGCCGAGATCATGCCCCAATATTGGGCTGGATTTCAAGTCTACAAAAAAACATCTGACAATATTAAGTTTGTAACCGAGATGTACGATTATATGCTCGACCCGTCTGTAGCTCTTCCAAGTACCACCGAGCCGCGACCAGATGGTGATAGTGCCCTATGCAAAGAACATAGACAGGATCAGTCCGTCTTTTCTATACTAATTCATAAACATAATAGACACCAACTGTATGATCAAGAATTAGCACTAAAATATGGAGATTGGCAAACAATTTATGAGTTTGACAACTCTTTTAGGACCAATATTGATAAGATGATTCTATCACCTAGGGAGTCTAAGTTTGGTAAGTTTAGGTTTTTAAGGACTCAATAGTGAAAATCCTCCTATCTTGTGATGAAAATCCTTATTATTATGATTTTTGGCCCTATGCTAGGGATATTTGGAAGAAGCGCATCGGTGCCGATCCAAAATTAATCTTAATAAGTGACAATAAAAATACTAACACTTTTGATTCGGATGGAATCTTATACGTCCAAAAGATAGAGGAAATACCAGTCCACTTGCAAGCGCAATTGGCCAGAATATATTACACCAAATATTTTCCAAATGAGATATGTGTAGTATCAGATATAGATATGTTTCCTGTTTCAACTGATTTTTTTAATTTAGAAAAGATTAAGTCTAATTGCGATGAAAATACTTTTTTTCATTTAAACCCTGAGACTAGAGAATTTGGGCAGTTTCCTCTCTGCTATTATTGTGGGTATGGCTCTTTATACGAGAGGTTATTTTTTGGCTTAAGCTGGGAGCAATTTCTTCATGAGATAATAAAGAAGGATTTTAATACTGATAAATTTAAGTTTAGTTTACCCCCAAGCCTACAGGGCAAGAAACTTTGGTTCAGTGATGAAATCTTCTTACATACCCAGATTCAAAAAGAGAACATAAAGATTTCTATCAATAATGAGTTAGTTGGCAGCCGCAGGCTTGATAGAGGAAATATTGTTAACTTTAATTTATCAAACCTGCTGAAAGAAACTGTGGTAGATATACATTTACCGCGCCCAGCCGAGGATTATAGATCAGAAATAGAAAGAATATTTTGGACACTAACAATGTGATGGAGAAATTTCTAGAACACAAAATTTATATGGACGAATACATTACCGGTAATCGTTTTATAGATATTTGCGACTCGCTGGGAGCAACTTTTTGTAAGACGGATTATTTACCATCTTATAAGGGCGAAGAACACAAAGTATTTATAACACACAATAGCGACTACCATATTAATGAAAAGATGATTCGTTTGTGGTCACCAAAAACCAAAATATGGTTGGCTCAAAATAAGGATTTTGATATTCCTATTCTAAGTGGTATACCAATTGGACTAGAGAACGTAAGACTTCGTATGTCTCAAGCAGCTAAACAAGGATTGTATTCGTCAGAAGTTCCTGGGGCTCTGTCAAAAGCCCATTTGATAGATCGCATCAGCTCTCTATGTATTGAAAAAAGCAGTGATGTTTATATGAATTTTAATATTCAAACGTATCCGCAAGAGAGACAGCATGTTTGGAATATGTTTGTAAATAAACAGTGGGTTACTAGTACCAATGATGTATCAATGGAGAAATTCTACTTTGATTTAGCAAGCCATAAGTTTGTTATCTCTCCACGGGGAAATGGAGTGGACTGCCACAGAACCTGGGAGGCTCTTTATTTACGAACGATCCCAATTGTTAAGAATAGTTTGCACATGAATTCTTTCTCGGATCTTCCTATTTATTATGTTAATGATTGGAATGAAATAGATTATAATAAACTTGCAAAATTTTATGACAAGGTAGAAAACGAGTTATATGATCTAAGCAAAATGAAAATAAGCTATTGGAAAAAGAAAATAGGAAAAGAAATTGAGGATCAATAATATGTATGTTTTATCGACTGGCAGAAATGCAGGAGAATTTGTAATTAAATGCGTTGAGAGTGTGCGGTCCCAAACCATTCAACCGGTGGAGCATCTCATCATAGATGATATATCAGATGATAATACAAGACAGATTTTGATGAACTATCTTTGTAATAAAAATTATCAAGATTTGAGAGTTGTTTTTAACAATATTAGAAAATATAGACTTTTAAATTTATATGAAAACATAGTAGATAAAGATCCGGAAGATATTATCTGCATAGTTGATTCGGACGATTGGCTAGCTCATGACAAAGTTCTAGAAACCGTAAAATCAAAATTTGATTCGGACGACAAATTAGAATATGTCTATTCTAGGTATGATCTTTCTACTGGAGAGCATGGAGGTAGTTCTCCTATCTCTGTAGGATGGGAACCATATTCCGGTAAATGGATTACAAGTCATATGTGCTGCATAAAAGCAAAAGCCCTACAGCGGATCCCAATTGATAATTTTTTAGATTGGAATAAAGAATGGTTTCAGATTGCAACCGATCATGCCATGATACTTCCAATCGTACACAAATTAAAACAGTTACACGGAGATTATTCAGCGATTGGCTTTATAGACGAACCACTATACATACACACTTATCACGGAAACCCTTCCAAGCCAAGGAGTGGCACACCTGAAGCCGATGAGCGTGCCAAGATGGCCGTTCGTTGTTCAACTTATATAAAACAAAGAGGCTACTTAGATGATTAAAATTTATTCTAAAGTTAAGCCAGAGCAAATATTACATATAATTGTTAGAAAAAATGATATACGCTCTGAAAGAATGAACATTATTGATGATGAACACTTCTTACAATTGGCTGCTATGCTGCTGCCAAATGGAAAAACATTCAAGCCACACAAGCATGTTTATAATGAAAAGACAACTACAATAGCACAAGAGTCTTGGGTTGTTATACAGGGTAGAGTAAAAGCAATACTATATGACTTGGATGACACAATCATAGAAAAGCCAATTTTAGAGTCTGGTGATATTTCTATAACTTTGTATGGTGGACATACTTACGAAATTTTAGAAGATAATACTCTTGTTTATGAGTACAAAACTGGACCATACACAGGAGTTGAAAACGATAAGGAATTTATTAAATGATTAAAATAAACATTGAGACTATAAAATTATGAAAGAATTTGAAAGATTTTTTTCTGATGGGGGTGATGAAAAAATACTACTCAATCACAACCTGACTGAAAATAGCGTTGTTTTTGAAATTGGTGGACATATTGGAGTTTTTACAGAACAAATTTATAACAAATTTAGGTGTTATACTTATGTTTTTGAACCAGATCCGCAATGTTTTGAAATATTAAAAAACAAATTTAACAAATTTGAAAAAATAAATTTATTTAATTTTGCGATGGGCTCCGAAAATGAATCAAAATTTTTTCATATTTTTGGCAGAGATGGCGAGTCATCATCTGAATTTATTCGTGAGCGAGCCGACGATTATCATAAAAAAATTATAGTTAGTTTTAAAAAATTTAGTGATGTTTTGAAAACATTCGATATTCAACAAATTGATTTGTGTTCAATAAATATAGAAGGTGGAGAGTATTCGTTGCTAGAACATATTATCGCTTCTGGGTATCATAATAAAATCAAAAATTTACAAGTTCAATTTCATGACGATTGTGTGCAAAATGCAAGACAAAAAAGAGACGCAATAAGAAGTGAATTATCTAAAACTCATTATTTGGACTACAATTATGATTTTGTATGGGAAAATTGGAAAATAAATGAGTAGAAAGACCATAAATATAGTAGGTTACGATACTTGGTATTCTGAAAGACCTTGGTGTAGGGGCTTAAAGAAAAATAAAAATTTCGATGTTGTATATAATCAAGAATACAATAATCGAATATCGTACTTCATTAGAGATGGTATTTATGAAGTTGATCATTATGAATCTGATATTAAAGTTGCGCTTTTAACTGAATGCCGCCCATTTGATGTTCAAGGTAGATACAAACACGTTTTAGAGAATCAAAACAAATTTGATTATATTGTTACTTATGATGATGAACTAATACGCGCTTTACCAGAAAAAACCTGTCCAACCCCAGAGGGAGGCACATGGATTTGGCCTAAAGAAAGACAACAAATCTACCCAAAAACCAAACTTTGTTCTTACGTCACTTCAGATAAGATGCACACTTTTGAACAAAAAGTAAGAGTTGATCTATTAAGAACATTTTATAAAGTTAAAAACCATTTCCCAGATTTAGGTTTGTATGGGCGAGGACATAATCCTTTCCCTGAAGATCACGACAATGATTATGATGGAAAATATAAAATTATTAAAGATTATGCTTTTTCTATAACTATCGAGAACTGGATTCAAGATAATTATTTTACTGAAAAAATTATGGATTGCTTTATGGTTGGTACAATCCCGATTTATTTTGGAGCTAGAGATATACAAAAGTATTTTAATATGGATGGTATTATAATCGTGAACAGCAAACAGGAAATTTTAGATGAACTAAGTAATTTAACATTTGAAAAATACAATAACATGCTACCTGCTGCAAAAGAAAATTTTGAGATTGCAAAAAATCATTATGACACGGTATCCTATTCGTATAATAAATATTTAAAGGACAAACAATGAAAAAAAATCTGAGAGACTTTGCCAATATCCATATGGGACAAAGAATTTTTATTTTCGGAACTGGACCTACACTAAATGATGTAACACAAGAACAACTTGATTACATACAAAAAAATGAAATTTCTATAGGCGTCAATTATACACCGATACATGTTACTCCAACTTATTGGATAGGCGGGGGCCACCCTACTTTGATTGCATATGCTATTGAGCATTTAAAAAAAGAGACACAAGGAATTTTTCATCACGATCCTGGCGCACGAGACAAATATCCAAAATCTGATGAAGTTATCTTCACAGAAGATAGAAACTGTTCAATACAGACTAACCCAATGCCTAAAAATAAAAAAACTGACATAATTGTCGGAGGACATAATATTTTATTATCTGCATCTCATTTGGCGTACATTATGGGTGCATCTGAAATAATCTATATAGGTTTTGAACAGGTTAATAGATTGCATTTTTATAATTTGTGGAGTAATGACAAACAACAAGATTTTAAAAATTTGTTACGTGCCTTATCTGATAAATATAGTTTTAATCAATCTGTGGTAGAATGTATTGAAGAAGTGTTAAATTTAAATGAAACAGATGAACAACGATGGTGCCATTTTAAACCAGTGGAAGTTTGCAAAAATCTAAGCTTTAAACCAGAAGGAGAAAAGCACCATAATTATTTAATGTTTGAAAAATATGTTGAACAATTCAAATCCATAGATGTTAAAGTAAAGACCACAGCCACCGAGGGTATCTGTATTTATGCGGGTGCCGAAGTAGTAGATTTGAAAGATATTTTAAAATGAGTTTATTAGAAAACAAGATTTATGTATTTGATATTGACGGGACCATATGTTCTACAAACGAAGGAATAAATGACTATGTGGATAGTATACCTTTTTTGGATAGAGTTGAGAAAATTAACAAACTATACGAAGCTGGAAACACAATATATTTCATGACAGCGAGAGGAATGGGTCGACATAATAATGATTACAGCAAGTCAATCAATCAATTTTACAATTTTACAATAGACCAGTTAAACAACTGGGGCGTTAAATTTCATAAACTTTTTTTAGGAAAGCCGGCTGCTGACTTTTACATAGACGACAAGGGTATTAACGATTCTTTCTTTTTCGATGAGGAGATAATATATGAAAAACAATAAAAGTGTTACTTCGATAACTGTCTGCAGAAAAGGAAGTAAAAGGGTTAAGGATAAGTGGGCAAGAAAGATCAATAACCAATCACTTATAGAAAAAAAAATATATGATTTAAAAGGGTCATCTCTAATAGATAATGTTGTTATTGGAACAAATATACAAGAAATAAAGTTATTATGTGATCAATTGGAAGTATCTCATATTTTTAGAGATGAACATCATTGCGACGAAGCAGTGTGTTCGGCTAATGAGATGATTTATGACATGTGCAAAAAAATAGAAAAAACTGATATAGTCGTATGGGCTCATTGCACAAACCCGCTTGTAAGAAGCAAAACATATGACAAAGCAATTCACACATTTTTTGAAAAAGAAAAAGAAGGTTATGATTCTTTATTTTCGGCAAAAAAAACATACGGTCACTTTTGGAATCATCATGGTAATCCAATAAATTATAACCCATACTCACACCCACACACATTAGCAAAATTTACTAGCCCAATATATGAAATTGATGGAGCAATATACATTCAAAGATATGAAGATTTTTTGTCAAATAAAAACTTTGTGGGAAGTAACCCATATGCATTTGAAATAGATAGTGTTGAGGGGATTGACATCAATGAAGAGATTGATCTAAAAACAGCAAACTTTTACTATTCTAGTCAAGGACAATTTTAGTGGAAATATATGCTTCTATTTATTCATCAAAATTAAGCATTGAAGAAACAATATCGCTTTTTTCTGATGTTGATATTGAAAGCATACATGTTGACGCATTATACTTTAATAAAAAAATTATTAATGATATTTCAAAAATAAAAAATAAACTATCTAGAAAAAAAATTGATCTTCACATAGTAAACTATGATAATATAAGTGAAGTTATAGATTTCATAAATAAAGAAAAAATACCAAAAATTTATTTTCAATATGAAAACTTAAAACAAAAAGAAGATTTAAGTAGAATTAAAGAAGAAATTAATTTTAAAGAAATTGAAGTTTGTATTGCACTTCGGGTGTCTACTTGTATTGACGATGTAGAAAATGAAATTAAATATTTTCCAAGTGCAATGTTAATGACTACCGAGCCCGGAATATCAGGACTCAAGTTTGATGAAAAATGCTATAGTTGGCTTTATGAATTTAAAAACAAGTTTCAAGAAAAAAAACTTTATTTAGATGGAGGGGTTAATGACATTGTGTATAAGAAATTATTAAATTATAATGTTAATGGCGTTGTTGTAGGCTCTTTTCTTTTTAAGCATACAAGCATAAAAAATGGAATTAAAAAATTAAGAAATTAAGAAAATAATAATTATGGAAAAAAAATGGAAGTTTATTAAGTCCAAAAACAATAAAAAATTATCTATAGAATTAGAAAATAATATTGTAATTGGTAATCAAAAAAACATAAATGTAATGGCGGGGCCATGCAGCGTTGAATCTTGGTCGCAGATAGATGAAGTAGGTTCTTTTCTTTCTGGCTTGGGTATAAAAATTATAAGAGGTGGCTGTTTCAAGCCTAGAACTAGTCCGTATTCTTTTAAAGGTTTAGAGTTGAAAGGTTTACAATTTTTAAACGATGTAAAGGAAAAATATAATTTAAAAGTAATAACAGAAGTTAAAGATTCTACGCAAGTACAAGATGTTTTAGAAGTCGCTGATATAGTGCAAGTCGGGGCCAAAGCTATGTGGGATTATGGAATCTTAAACCAGCTTGGAAGGACCAGCAATCCCGTTATGATTAAAAGATCTTTTGCTGCAACAACGCAGGAGTGCTGTCAAATTGCTGAATATCTCTTAAACGATGGAAATAAAAATGTTATTGTTTGCGAGCGCGGCATAAGAACTTTTGAGCCAAACTCTAGATTTACATTAGATTTATGCGGCGCCGCTTGGATTAAAAACAAAACTATATTACCTATCTTTTTAGATCCTTCACACGCAATGGGCTTTAGTTATGGAGTACCAGAATTATCCTTAGCCTGTGTAGCAACAAATCCTGATGGCATAATAATTGAAGTACACCCCGACCCTTCTGTAGCAAAATCTGATGCATCACAACAATTGAACTTTAAAGAATTTGAAATTTTATTTAAAAAAATGAAAAATGTAGCAAATGCTATTGGTTCAAACTTAGTTTAAAAAATAGATTAATAAGATGAATTTTGACTCAATAGTAGAATTTGAAAAACAAGTAGGCGTTTTTTTCGGGGCGCCTTATAGCGTAGCTGTTGACTGCTGCACTCACGGTATCGAGCTTTGCCTTCGCCATCAAAACATAAATCATTACACTGTTCCAAAAAGAACATATATCTCTATTCCTTACTTAGCAAACAAGCTAAACATTAAGTTTGATTGGAGAGACGAGGACTGGCAAGATTATTATTATCTTGGAGAAACAAACATTGTAGACGCAGCGGTTTTGTGGAAGAGAGACTCCTACATCCCAGGCACTTTTATGTGTGTAAGTTTTCAATACAGAAAACATCTAAGTCTTGGACGCGGAGGAATTATATTAACAGATAATGAAGACTCTGCTATAATGCTAAAAAAGATGTCTTATGACGGACGAATTCCAAATGTTCCTTGGAGAGAACAAAACATTGATACTTTTGGATTTCATTATTATATGACTCCCGAGACTGCCGTTTTGGGTTTAAAAAAGTTACCCGCCGCTATTTCTACGAAACCAAAAAAATGGACCGTTGAAGATTGGCCAGATTTAACACAAATGGAGATTTTTAAAAATGACTAAAAAGGTACTTATAACTGGAATCAGTGGACAAGATGGTTCTTATCTCGCTGAACATCTACTTGAACTTGGATATGAGGTTCATGGAATTATTCGTCGCTCGTCTGTCTCAGAAAATCAAGACAGTAGAATTGAACATTTAAGTGACAGAATAACAACACATTATGGGGATATGATGGATCTGCCGTCGTTAACCAGAATAGTTGTTCAAGTACAGCCAGATGAAATTTACAATCTTGCTGCCATGAGCCATGTTAGGATTAGTTTTGATGTGCCTGCTTTTACCATACAAACTAATGGAATTGGTGTTTTAAATCTTTTAGAAGTTTATAGAATGTTTGCCCCAAATGCAAAGTTTTATCAAGCTAGTTCATCTGAAATGTTTGGAAACTCTGTTGATGATGATGGTATACAAAGATTGACCACTCCAATGAACCCGGTTAGCCCGTATGGGTGTGCAAAATTGCTAGCGTTTAACCTAGTAAAGCATTATCGGCACGCTTATGGACTTCATGCGTGTAATGGTATTCTTTTCAATCACGAATCCCCCCGCCGCGGATCAAATTTTGTAACCAATAAGGTGGTTAAGGCAGCCGTAGAAATTAAAAAAGGCTTAAGAGATAAACTTGAGCTTGGTAATTTAGATTCTTATCGTGACTGGGGCCATTCAAAAGACTATGTTCGCGCGATGCATAAAATAATCAACCACAATGTTGCGGACGAATTTATTATTGCCACTGGAAAAACTTGGTCAGTACGCCAATTGGTGGAATATGTTTTTAGTAGCCTAGATCTAGACTATAAAGAGTATATAGAGCAGAATCCAAAGTTTATGAGACCGGAAGAGCTTAAATACCTTAAAGGAGATGCGCAGAGGTCAAAAGAGATTTTAGACTGGACCCCAGAGTATACATTTCATAGTATGTTAGATGAAATGATTGATAGCTGGATGCACAAACTATGATAACTTGCGATGTTTTGGGGAAATGCGATAACAACAATGGTTTAGGAAATCAAATGTTTTGTATCGCCACTACCTTGGCACTAGCATATAAAAATGAAACAACAGCTGTTTTTCCGGACTTATGCACAGAACATTATGAATATTATGGTCGCACTATTTTTCATCTATTAGATAAAAAAGGGGATAAAAATTTTGTTAAGCATCAATTTAAAGAGCCGCCATACACTAGCACGTTCTACCACGAATTGCCTTTTACTGAATCGATGAAACTTACTGGACATTTTCAATCTTACAAGTATTTTAATTTTTGTAGAGATCTAGTATTGAGCAAGTTTTCTATCCCAGAGGACATGGACAGAAAAATAATGAGTAAATATGGTAATATAATAGATGAAAACACTGTTTCGCTTCATATTCGCCGCGGCGACTATTTACAATTTTCGAATCACTATCAAAAGCTAGGACTTGATTATTATCAAGAAGCACTAAAATTAGTCGCCAACGATAACAGTAAGATTTTAATATTTAGCGACGATATTGAGTGGTGTAAGCATAATTTAGATTTTATTGAGAATAATAGCGTGATTTTTGTTGAAAACCAGACTGATGTAGAAGATTTGTGGCTAATGTCAAAAATAAAAAATAATATAATTGCAAACTCTACTTTTTCATGGTGGGCAGCTTATCTTAATAACAATAATGATAAGAAAATAGTTTGTCCTAAAAAATGGTTTGGCCCAGCGCGCTCAAAAGACAACGAGTTAGAAACTAAAGATTTATTTCCAAAAGAGTGGATAAAAATATAATGACAAAAAGAATACTTGTTACTGGAGGCACTGGCATGGTGGGAAGTGCTTTAAGAGAAGTGCTGCCAGAGGCAATATATTTATCATCTAAAGATGGTGATTTAAGAGATCAAAAAATAACAAATGATATTTTTGAGAAACTGCAGCCTGAAATAGTAATTCACTTAGCTGGAAAGGTCGGAGGAGTGAAAGCTAACTTGACCTATCTGGGGGATTTCTTTTATGACAACATCATGATAAATACAAATGTTTTAGAAGCCTGTAAAAGATTTAAAGTTGAAAAGGCTTTGTCTATGCTGAGTACATGTGTATATCCTGATGATACAACTTATCCATTAATGGAAGAACAAATTCACAATGGCATGCCACACCATACTAATTATGCTTATGCGTGTGCGAAAAGAATGCTCGACATCCAGTCCAGAGCATATCGTGATCAATATGGATCTAACTTTATAACTGTCATTCCAAATAATTTATTTGGAATAAATGATAATTTTGATTTAGACAATTCTCATGTTCTTCCCGCAATTATAAGAAAAATTTATGAGGGTAAAAGATTTAACAAAGATGTGGTCTTATGGGGAGACGGAACTCCATTAAGGGAGTTTACATATTCCTGTGATATGGCAAAAATTATATTATTTTTAATGAAAGAGTATGACGATCGAGAGCCCATCAATGTGGGTAACACAAAGGAATATTCTATAAAAGAAGTAGCAGAGATAATTGCATCAATTTATGACTATAAGGAACCTATAATATGGGATACCTTAAAGCCACCCGGTCAATTTAGAAAACCGTCATCTAATGAAAAGTTGCTTGAGTTGGGATGGTCGTCGGATAATTACACTGATATTCATATATCTTTAAAGAAGGTCTGCGATTGGTTTGCAAAAGAATATAAACATACAAGAGGAGTAAAGTAATGCAAAAAGTTTTAGTCACAGGGGGATTAGGATTTGTTGGTTCAAATTTGGTCGATCTGCTTATAACACTTGGAGGGTATGAAGTAACAGTAATCGATAATCTCATATCAGAATCGAGCAGCGAAAGCTATAAGAATCCATCTGTCGCCTACTGGAAGGAAGATATTCGCGATATTAATGATATAGAATTTGATGAGGATTTTGATATAATCTTTCATCTCGCGGCTCTAGCTCGAATTCAGCCAAGCTTTAAGAACCCACTTGAAACAATCAGTGTTGATGCTTATGGTACCGCAGCCGTTTGTGAATTCGCTCGTAACTGCAATGCAAAGATGGTGTATGCTGGTTCAAGTTCCTTCTATGCCGGCCCCCATCTAAATCCTTATGCCTTTGCTAAATGGCAGGGCGAAGAGATGTGCGCCATGTATTCTAAATGTTTTGGTACCAAAACGGCAATTGCTAGATTTTTTAATGTATATGGTCCCCGTCACCCTAGGACTGGAGATTATGCAACAGTCGTAGGAATTTTTGAACGCCAGAGCGCAGCGGGAGAACCGCTTACCATTACTGGTACCGGAGAACAAAGAAGAGACTTTACACATGTCTTAGATATTTGCTCAGGACTTATTGCCATATCTAAGGGTTCCTGGGAGGCAAATATTTTTAATCTTGGAACTTCTAGCAATAACTCAATAAATGAATTAGCATCTATGTTCGGGAATGAGGTTAGGTATATACCTCAACGTCCTGGCGAAGCGCAGGTGACCTTAGCGGATATATCTAAAACCACTGAAATGACAGGATGGACACCTCGTTATAATTTAGAAGATTACATAAAAGGAGTAATAAAATGAGATTATCAAACCAAGCAGTAGGAGCCCTAATGATGGCTCTCCAAAGATCATTAATGGAACAAACCGATATTGTTCCTGTCTTACAAGAGATGAACCTTCAAGTAAATCCAGAAGATCCATCTCAATCAGAGTTGGTGGTAACTAATCCGCCGACGATTAACTTTGATACAGTTGAACTAAACGAGGAAGGATAAAAAAATGTTTAAGAAAACTACAGAGACAAGATACCTCACCGAGGGACAGGCAAGAGAACTGATCGATGAGGTTGTTCGTACAGCAGTCCGACAGCAAGCTCGCGAGCTTGAAAAGCACCTGGGCGACATCGACAGACGCCTTAAGACTCTAGAGAAAAGGCGTTAATGCCTAGATATCAATACCGATGTACAGATTGTGAGGAAGTGTCTACAATAGATCATCCTTCTGATGAGATATATACTGTCTGTCCTAAGTGCGATGCTAAGAGAGGTTTGGTAAAACTTCTAACAAGATTTAGCACAGGCAAGAAATCGGTAGTGAAGAAAAAGGTTGGCGCCGCCACAGAAGAGTTCATAAAGGACTCTCGCAAAGCCTTACGTCAACAGAGAGACGATTTGG
>VMHT01165432.1_pt1 | contig 14129 bp, 7 predicted proteins | sample 4693611 | NCBI WGS metagenome assembly VMHT01 (sample SAMN12280063, study PRJNA550983) | marine metagenome | isolation source: seawater sampled from same location over 5 years 0.02-0.2 micron viral filtrate | place: USA: collected off the coast of southern California halfway between the port... ... | reverse complement strand
AAACGTCTGGCTAACACCACTTGTATTTGTTAGCTTTATTGTATGGTTGTTTGGTGCCCCCACAGGGTCGTAGCTATTTGGACTTGCAGATTGAAAATAAACATACAGAACAGAAGCGCCTATACCTACGTCAAGATACTTTAATTGCCTCTCAACTATTTCTGTTACATCAACTTCAAGATCTTCTGTCCCTACATCAAAGAACTGACTAGCTGTTAGATCGGATGAGCCTGTGTAATAATCACCGCCCTGATTTGTCCAAGCAGTTCCTTCATTTGCAAAAAGCCAATTTGACACGCCGGCATCTGAGTAGTTCTCCATATCAAGGCCGACGCCTTCATTCCAAGATTGGGATATAGGTGCAACTACAAGGTTGAACTGCTTTGGAAGTGTTTGGCCGTGTTTAGCGTTGTAGAGCTTGAAATAAAAGTTAACAGACCCAGAAGCAGGTATTTCACCAGAGGTACGAGAAGTAGAAATCTGTGTTGTATTAAACTCGATAATAGCTCTCGACTTTTCAGTTGTGAGCCCGGAAGAAGAGCTTGCCTGCCCAAAGATAGAAAAGACTTCTAGAATATCGGCAGCGCCCATGTTAGAACCTGTACCGCGTGTGGTTAAGCCAGCCTCAAAAGCATTCGTAATAGTATTGTCTTTATTAGCGTAAAATCTCTTGATACCCATTATTTAACCTCGCCTTTAATGTCGGTGGTTGGGAACTTAACTTGGAAAGCAACATTCTCTGGTGGGATAATTCTGCGTCCGTCAGGTGTCGTATATCTTGCCAAGTTGATAAAGTTATCGTTATAATCCGTACCTGTCTTTACAACAAACTCTGCTTTTGAAACATCAGCGACACCATCAACCTCTTTGAGAACAGAATAAATATCTAGAATACTTAATGGTTCTCCAATAAATGTTGGCTGTGCATAGAAGTTCTGTATCGCAGTTAGAGAGCTTTCTAGCACTTCAAAGGAGTTATAAGGCTCAAAAACAGATATACAAAAATTAATTCCAACATTAATTATAATTCCATTTTGAACGTCAATTGAGTCGCCAATCATACGGCTTCTATTAATCCAATTTTTAATATTTGTCTTTGTCACAGAGTTTGGTGCCTGTAGCTTATTGTTTTGATCTGCTGCCAACACATACAGATTAATATTTCTATTCTCTGCGTCGCTATCTCTAACTGCGCGAACTCTTTTAATATTTCCAAATTGCGATGGCAGCGTATAACAAAGGGCTTCGTAGTCCTGTGCTGTAACGGCGCGGCTTTGGGCCGCAAATGAATCAAGAGCTAATTGCTTAAGTTCTTCCAACGAAGGAATGGCGGCAGTTGTACTTATAGGCTCCTCATTATAGCTTTCTAAAGAGTTTATTACACTAGCTCTCTGAGAAGTTGTAGTCTGATCAATATTGTTGAAATCAATTAATATATCGGCAAATCTAGTGATCACGCCAACACCTGTGCTAGTAGTTTGATCCGTGTTCCTTCGATATTTAATCGTTAGTGTTGTGTTTTCTGGTGCAATTCCAAAAGCATCGTTTGATATTAGATTTTTAGGATCAAATGTTACATCGGCAATATAGCTTCTACCGAATTGTTCTAAGGCGACAATATTGGGCTCAGGAATTCTATTGTCATCTATAGTATTCTCTGATCCGTGGCCGAAAGTTAGAACTGTTTCGTCTAAAAACTTTTCTGTAGTGAATCTTCTTGGAACAGGTGTAGGGACTAACAAAGATGGAGATTGCTCTCTTGTTGACTGATTAGTATTAATCTGCTCTTTATAGACAACTTCCTCAGAAAGATTTTGTACCTCAAAGTATTCGTTACCGTCCGTATCAACAATAGAAATAATTTCTGTCACATTACTGTCGCTAATAGTTACGTTTTTAAACTTCTGAAACTGGCCAATATCAACTTCGATTGTTCTAAACTCTCCAGATATGACGTTAGCAAAAGCTTTTACAGCATATGAAGTAGGTTCGCCTGTTGTATCGTTAATTCTGGCTACGACAACTTCATTGAAGGGATTGTCAAATCGAACGTCTTTGGTTATGATAAAGCTGGAACCATTTCTAGCTGACAAAGTTGTATTTCTTTTGATAATTGGCATCAAATCTCTATTAGGGCCTCGGCCAGCAGTTGCTGCTGGAACGATGGCATATACTGCCACTTTACCGGTTGCCGAGGGCGATCCCTTAAACTTGTAGCCTAACTGTCTAGCCAATCTAATTGCGTTGTTATAGTCATTCGATGTGGCTAAAAGAGATTCATTAAATTGGTAGTCTGCGTAGAATGAAAGAAGGTCTCCAGCATACGCTACAGTATCAAGAATAATCGATCCAAAACTGGCCTCTGTAAAGTCTTTAAAAGTATCGGGATAATATCTTTTAGCATATGACGTTAGATTATCTTTCAAAGAATTAAAGTCTTTGCCAGTATAATCGACTGATACAAATTTCTTGTTTTTGTTCTGCATTTAAGGCTACCTACTTGCTGCTAACACTAAATAGTTACTTTCAACAATAATACACTCACTACAAAACAGTTACTCCTGCGAGAGCGTCTGGGACATTAATTACCAATACGCCATCTACAGTTGCCGTGTCGTTAGTAAAGTATGAAATACTAAAGCTCAATAAGCTATTGTCAATATTTTCAGGGTTTGTTTCAAAATTAATTTCTCGTATCGTTATATAAGGCATATATGTGTTAGCTTGTTCAATTATGTTTTGCCTAATTAAGTTCTGGATTGCTGGTGTGTTTTGTTCAAACAAATAATTTTCTATACCGACACCAAAATCAGGCACCGCTATTCTTTCTCCGGGTTTTGTTAAAACAAGAAACTTTAGGTTTTGTGATATTGTTTCTTGTAACTCTGTTGTTAATTGAAAAGTGCCGGCTGAATCGTCTAGAGCCAGTGGCTGCTTTACGTTAAATCCTTTTGCCATTAGAAATAGTCCTCCTCGTCCTGACATTCGCCCTCGAATAGATCAAGGGGCTTATCAACTCTCATTTTTCTTTGCCACCAAGGCATCCCATCTAAAAATTGCTCTGGGATAAGATCTGTTAAAAGTTCCTTGACAGACGAAGGTTGGAACTTCTTGTTCTTTCTACTCTTGGTGCGACCATCAACAACTTTGTTCAACGTATTATATAGATCCATGAACATAGTTCTCATTATCCTCTTAGACTTTCTAAAGTTGTTGTCATTCTTATCCCACTTTCTAAAGCCAGTTCCCGGACGGCCACCGGGCTGGGCCCAACCATCACCGGGACCACCTGTGTTGCTGGAGGCAATTTCTGGCAAAGCAGGGCCAGAATTGCCAATCGAAAGATAGAAAGCATTTGAAATATAAACAGTTAGAATTGACAAGTACCTCTTAAGCGGGAACACATACTCAAAGAATGTGTTGAACTCAGAAGTTTTGATCATTTCATTGACGAGACACAAAGTATCATACTGTCTTATAAGTTCAAGATCTTTTACTTCTCCTAAGACATCTGTAAATGTTGTTGTCTCGCCTATTATTTGATCTGGGACTTCAAGTTCACCCGCTGCAATTGGAATAATGATCTTTTGCTTCCCTTCTTCCAGCGTGACAAGTTGTCCAATACCATCATCGCCTGTCCTCGAAGCAGTAAGACCGCTTGTTCTTAAGAAATCCTTAATCTTAGACCCAAGAGGGTCTTCAGGATCTAAGACTATTGAAAGTCGCAAGCCAAAGCTCCAACTATTCCATAGGTCACTAATCTTTTGAGTTTTAATTTCTTCTGGAAGACTGCTAAGATATTCAACCCACTGATCTAAATTTACCACTCCCCTGAGGTGGCTTGGTCTATTTAGCACTTGTTCATATGATTGTGCAGGAAGATCCTCAATCTTAATATATTTTTCTAGAACAAAAGGCCATTCAAAATCATTAGTATTGTTCGTAGTAGGCGAACTAAGATCAATACTTAAATTTCCTTGGAATATTTGCTCAATCAAAGATTCTGCTGCTTCTAGATTTTCGTTTCGTTGTTGTTCTCTAGAAACAATATTGGATTTGTAAGTCGTTGTACTTATATCATACCGTGGAACATCATAAGGAAGCTCATACTCTATTGTGCCATCAGGTCTTGTGGCATAGAGCAGCGGAGCATCTGTGTCCTCTTGTGCATCAGGGAATGCAGTTCCGCGATCAATTGCTCTTTTCCTAATATGGCCGTTCATAAATAGCGGATCAGACAAAAGCACAAGACCAAGATCATCAATTGCTGGCTTTAGCGCATTATCAAGTCTTTCTTTTAGCGCGTTAAATTCTGTTTTCACATAAATTGAAAATATAGTTTTAGCTATTCTCTCTGTCTCATTAACTGTCTTATAGAGGAGACTTACTTTTATTCTTTTTGCTCTGAACTTGTTGAACTTAACAAGATTTTTTGAAACACTTGTTTGTTGCACAATTGCTGGGTTAATTGCATTCTTAAGAATATCCTGTGTCTGAATATATTCTTCCGATACGACACCCTCTGTTCCTTGGAATTTGTCGTAATAATCACTTATCACAGTGCGAATGTCACTAACTGCTTGCCTTTGATCTTCGCTTAAGTCTTCTTCAGAAATAATTCCAGAATCTATCTTTAGTAGAATATTTGAAACAGCAGATTCCAAAAAGTTCAAATAATATTTATTTACTGCTACTCTGTCTTTACTTAAGAAAAGAGCATTTGTTGCCTCATCGACTATCACTTGACGGCGTGGTCGAGTAACACCTTCTTCCTTAACCCTATCTAAAACGTAATCTGCCAAATAAGATTCCAGTAATTCATCAAAATTGCCATCAAAATTAGCAGAGAACTGCGTGAATACCGGAACGGACTTAAGTATAAAGTCAATGAGATGAACTCTTGTTGTCATCCTTATCATACTTTCAATTGATGTAACAGTCGCATTATCTCTAATGAAGTTGTATGGGGCTTCTGTTGTGCAGATAGGTGAGAAGTCCAGTCTCTTATCACGACGTAGCTGACTGTTTAGTGTTCGGCTTTCCAAAGCTATATCTCTCATATCATAGAGAGGATTTAGTCTTGGATTACAGCCTTCTTCTTGAGGTATAAACTTTTGCATCAATCCAAGCCAACCATCATATTCGGGCGGCTCAACATAAAAATGAGGATTAAACTCTGTTCCTCCGTATCTAGCTGGGTCTAGAGTGATCGCTTGTGGCTGCTTAAGAATATCATAACCAAACCTGAAGCCTTCGGTGGGAAGCCCTGTTCCGTCCGTGGCTATCTTTCTGGCTATTCTTCTAAAGAAACCTTGGTTGACAAAATCGAAGAAGTCTCTTGTTTCGTCTATGTATTCTCCTTGATCGCCATCCAGAACATTTCCATCTATCCAACTCTTTAAGAACTCTGTCTCATAAGAATATGTTACATCTGCCCCTGTGGTGCTACCGATGTAGCTATCAACATATTGTCTGACTTCTTCACTTGGAATAGAAGTTATCTGCCCCATGTATACTATATCTTCAGCGCCGGCTGGAGAGGGTAGAATTGAGCCATTACCTGCCGGAACAAATGAACCACTATTTTCGCCACTGGCAGCCTGAGCAGAGCCTGCAATGTTTTCCGCAGGATTAACATAATCTGAACCGAACGGGTTGTATGTATTAGAATAGGTGAAAAGATACTTGTATTTATCTTCAAAGAAAGTGCCGTCCTCATTTTGAGGGTTCATATCATAAGTTATCTTTACCTTGAAATCTTCTCGATTATTAACCCCCTCAAAGTTCAACAGAGGATAAGGGACAAATTCTAAAGCAAGCTCGTATGGATTACTAAGTTCAGGAATTTCAAGCTCTTCAACTATTGTCGTGTCTGCGATGTCTATGTAAAGATCCCTTAATTCTTGCGTGAGCGTAAACTTGCGTGCGAGATTAATGTTCCAGTAGCTCTTTCCTTCTGCGGGTATATTTGCAAATCTATTGGTGTTTATCCTGTCACGGTAATCTGCCAAGCCTATACCCACAACCCTGCCATTTATATTCAAGTTCTTTTTAGATTTCTCCCCTGATAATAGTCGAGCAACCCTCTCCTCTGACTGAGATGTTTTATTCCCCGGCAAGAAGAATATCTTACTTTGACATGCCTCTACTAGCTCACCAAAGATTGCTCTCCTCTTTTCTATAGAAGGATTGGTCCATTGATATGGCTCACTATTGAGAATATCTTTTGTTTTTTGAGTAAACTCTAGTGTATAAGATGGCCCTAGAATACTACCATCTAAAAATGGCTCTAGCGTATTATAGTCTACAAAGTGTGTTACCGCTGCCCATCTAGCAATATAGAATATTCTTCTTCTGATCCTGCCATCATTTCTTACTTCTAACTCGTCGTTTCTCTGCTCTAAATCTAGATCTCTCAACGCGGTTTTAAAAGTAACTACTTCTTGCTGTTGACCCTCATTAGCATCGGTATACAGTCCTATTTCATAGTTTAAAAGTTTGTTGAATAGGTAGCCACCTACAGTAGCGGGGAAGCCTCCAATTGGTTGGATAAGGGAGCCAACAGATGGATAGTTATCACCAAGACCAAACTCATCGCCCGCATAAAATCTAGGCTGGGCTGGGTTTATAAACTCAATAAGGCTCTTGGCATCGGATACAGAATCATCAGAATAAAACTGAATAAATGTATTGTCTAGACCCTTGTTGTTGCCAAATATACCGGCTGTTAAAAATCTGTGAGTTCTTAACCCTCTGCCTTCCGTGTCTGATAGGACGCGGGGGAAAATTCCTCGAACCCCAACAAGGTCTCTGATAACTGCCTGCTCCACAGGCTCAATAATTGCCTGTGAAGTTAGATCTAAAGCTTGCTCTAAAGCCATATCTTTTACCACCAAGCCACTTGGAGGGCAATCACCACTTTCAAGAAGAGAAGGTAAATCACCATAAGGTCCATTTTGTAAAAGATTTAATAGATCTTGAAGCTTATTCTGTGCCTGTTTCTTAAGATAGTCTAGCTGTTCCTGAATTTGCTCTTCGTCAAGTCCTTGATTTTTAAGTAAAGTATATCTTAGTAGCTCTTGGTCATCACTATTTTCAGGAGGACAAAAATTTAGATTATCAGAAATTGATATGTCTTCTGGGAAGTTGTTAAACGTGTCTCTCACATCAATAACAGAGCCAAGGCCACGGAAATAATCATAAACATTGTCTTCATTTCCAAAAATGTCTGCTATACATGGTGATCCGCTAGTTTCTGCTATCCTCTTGATGACCTGAATTGTCTCTGGGTTTGCGGAACCTAGCAATATCTGATAAAATTCGTTATAAGAAACTGCTACTAAAACAGAATCAATGAAACTTGCCATTTGTTCATTTGTTACATTCTGTATACAATCATCACCAGTAGTGCTATTAGACAAGGCACCAAAGATATTCTTCAAAGCTTGATTAAACTCTTGATCCGTTAAACTATTTTCAGGGCACAAAGCATTTCTTAAATCTTCTCTTGTTTTAGAGTCTCCTCGAATTGCGTCATAGATCGAGGCACCGGCAACCTTTAGTAGATCACAGGCCAAATCTAGAGTAGCTTCAACTACGGTAACAAGAGCCTTAACAAGAAGCTGCGTCATAATGTCTACGATCATTTCATGTAGATAGTCTCCCAAGAATATCCAAAAGTTTTTCATATCCGTTTTGGTTATTTTGAGTTTGCCGCCATTAAATAATGGTGCTGTAAAGTCGATTGCTCCATCGACACCCAAAGCACAAAGATCAACATTCAAAGTTTTTAGGTTCAAACTAAGTGCAGGATTAAGATCTGGTAGTTTTGGAACTAGACATTCTAGCTCTTTTATTATAGAGAATATAATGTTGAAGCCGGGAATGTTTTCGCTCAAGAAATCAAAAAGAGTATTGAGGCTAAAAATTTCAATCAATAGTGGAATAACTAAGTTGATAAGAAGATCACCGAGATTGTCTACTCTTCCAAATAAAATTTTGTCTGCTGCACCTTGTAGTTCTTCCGGAAGCAAATCTACGACTAGATCAAGCCCATCTATTGCAATATCGCCAACATCAAAATCTGCCTCTGATGCTAGTCTTGCTTTTTTCAAGAACTCTCTACGTTGGTCATTTACTAGGCTTCTGGCTATTTCTGCTTGCTTCTCAACAATAGCCTCAGGCACAGGATCATCAGCAAATTCTGGTAAATTAGGATAAAGCTCATTATATTTTGCTTCATAAGCAGCACCATAATCAAAAACTTGATTTTCTGAAGGATCTGTGAGCGGATCCAAGATATTCTCTAAGCTTTTCCCTGTGACTGCCACTATGGCAGAAGAAAGCTTTTCTAGTTTTCGAGGGTCAGAAAAGCCAAGTTCTCTGAGAAAGTTCCTTAGCTGGTGTGGTTTTAGTTGTGACAAGACCTCTTTGACTACAACCTCTTTTAATTCATCTGCTCCTATACCGTTAAGGACACATTGGAGTGCTTCCAGAATAAGCCTTACATAACCACACCAGCCGCCCAGAACATTGTCAACAACATCTTGAACTTCTGCTAGTTCATATAATCTAGCCGCAAATTGTGTAGTTGTTTCCCGCTCTTTACCCGGATCACTATTCTCCACACTTTTACTAAGGGCTTTTTGGAGCCCAAAGGCAATTGCTTCTACTAGAATCTTGGCAAGTGGCCTAGACTCTAAGGTTGCCGAAGCATTTCGTAATTTTGACTGTAAATCTTTTGCCCATCTTTCTTTTTGTATTTGCTTCTGTGCGTTGCCTCCAAATTCTCCTTCATTTGCTCGCTGGAGCCTTTCTTCCTCAGCTTGTAATGAATCCCTATATTTTTGCAACTCTTGTTCAAGAAATGTTAGTTCTTGCGATGTTGCAGCCCTAGCTCTAGCTTCTTTTACACTTTCTTCTGTATTGCTTATTAACAGTTTTAAGTTTTCTATTGCTGCTGTTGAGGCAACTCGCTGCTCATCATTTACAAGCTCTCGGGCAGTTCTTCTCCCATCTATAACATCGGCAGCAGATCGACAAATGCTCTCAATGGTATCGTCAAGTAATAAGCCGGGTGTCCCTAAAAGGTCATCTAATAGTTTATTTACAAGATTTATGCCAGTTTTTTCAGCGGCGCAAGTGCTTAAATCTCGATCATCTTCAAAACTAACAAGATCAACTGGTGTTCTGAACTCGACTTGTGGATAAGTAAATCGTGTAATAAACTCAAGCCACACAATATCTCGACGGCCACGAATATAGTAAACCATGTCTGGTATCGCGGCTACATATCCTAAGGTTACCTTTCTTGTAGAGGCTCCTATGGACGAGTAACCAAAGAGGGCGTCAATCTCAGCACCATCTCCTTTGAGCGTGGACAAAGCTACTTCTTCACAACCACGCCTATTAGCAACAACCTCAATAATTTTAAGATTTGTATTTTCAGGATTTCTCTCAAGAGTTATCCTAACCTTATCAAGATCGGCTATCGTTATACCAATCCCTTTTCTGATTGCCGGAAAAAGATAATCATTTCTAAAAGATATTAGTTTGTCTGCCTGTTCATCAAAATCAAAGAAAACAGGAACACCAGTATCAATCTCTGTGTAATAAAATCTACCCTGTGTTGTTCCCTTGATAGCATTAGTAGCATATTTGTTGGCGCGGCGAAGAGATCTAGCAACTTCATCAAAATCTTCTGTTATTCTCTCGCCATTTATAGTTGTTTCAATAATATTATCTTCAAAGTTTTCTGTTATATTTGGCTGTGTGACAATAGCAACTGGCACTCTTTGGAACGTCTCGACATCTACCGATACTAGAGCCTTGGTTGTTATTGCTCTGGTTTTGTCACCGGCATTTATTAAAGGAACATCGTATTCAATTGTAACGGCAGGAAGTCCTTGCCTTGTCGTAGTATCAAGTAGGACCAGCGCTGTCTCACTCTCAATAAGCAATCTAGTATAGCCTTTCTTCTCGGCAGGAACATTTACAGACTCGAAAAGACCATTTAAAAGAGAATCTATATTAGAGCCAACATTTTCAAAATCTTCTACTTGAAAAGCAAACTTATTGCCGTCCTGTTCTACCCCAGCTAAAGAGTTTGGAGTCAACTGCTGTAATGACAAGTTTTCGGTTGCATCAAGCACCTCTTGACCTGCAAGAACATAATACACCGTAGTTGTGACCTTACTTCTATTATATGCCTCAAGAAGAAGTTCAATACCTTTAATCTTAAGCTGTTGTATCTCGCTTGGGTCTTCCGGTAGGCCAGAAATGCCTGTATCTACTACAACAGAATATTTACACTCTTTATTGTTTTGAAAAGAGTAGGGCTCTCCAAGTCTTCTCCAATCTGGAACAAAAGCAAGTGGATCGTTAGCGCAAGTGGGGCAATCATCGGTATTAAAAGGAAAACTCGCCCTTTCACAAAAAATTAAATCAGAAGTTTTTAAGTTATCTGTTGGCTCTTCGGGAGCTTGTAAATTTAGAGGCGTAAATCGAAGATCATCAGTGGGAAGTGGAAGCTGTCGCGGAGTATTGAAAATAAGTTCTCCGGCATCATCAATAGGATTATAGTTAGCAAAATCTGCCGGCACTTCATCAAGAAAAGCTGCTTTTGAAAACTCTACTTTTGCTCTAAAGTTTAGATTATTTTTTGTATCTGTCATCTTAGTTCAACCTGTGATACTTGCTTAATATGTTAAGTCTGGCGTTTGGAATTAAATAATTTCTTTTCATACTTTCGGTTACTATTTTTCTTTGCGTAGTTAGAGCAGTCATAAGCTCCGATACATCTGAGTTTACTTTTTTCATCGCCGCTGATATAGTGTCTGGATTGAAAACTGCTGTGCCGGGGCCTGTTGCTGTGGTTACCAACAAAGGTGCTGACACTATTGATCTAGTAAAGTTAATGTTATTCAGAGTAGACTGCTTAAGTAGGCCATTGAGGTTATTGATTTCATCTATTATTTGCTCTAGCAACTCAACTAAGTTACCACCTTTAACCATTTTCTGAAGGTATTTTCTACCCTTTCTGTCTTTGTGGTCAATATTGCCAGCAATTAGCTCAACGCCCATAATACTATTTGTGTTCAAACCATTTGCATCTGTTTGCTTTGCTCCCCCAGTAACTATCTTGACTGACCTGCGAGCTATAATACGGACATCATCTGCGTAAAGAGCAATTGCTGCCTTTGCTTTTGAGTGCCCAAATTCTCCTTGACATAGGCCAAAGTTTTCATCAATATCAGTTCTCTGCGAAATATAAATACGAGCCGCATCACCCGGCTTTTTGTTATATGAAATAGTTCCAAAGTTGTTTTCTGTTACAACTGGCTTTTTTCTGTTAGCATTTTGTCTACCCACGCAAATGTCAATCGCTGAAGCTCCAGCATCACCTGCTCCGCCATATCCAGAGGCACAGCCAGCAGGTCTGTCTCTGCCTAGAACAATCCAAGAATCACCATTAAACCAAACATCTTCGCCCGGACAAACATTAAGGTTAGAAATTTTTTCTGCTTTTGGAGTATTGTTGACACCGTTTAATTCACCAGTAGCAGATGTATTTTTCTTACGAAATACTTTCTTATTGCCGGGAGGAAATGAAAAACTAAATTCTGACATCTATAATACCTGCTTAATAAATAGTTTATCGCAAAAGTTTACGGTGCGGGCTGGGGTCCACTAGGTGGATTAAACTCAGAGGCTTGCGAAGGTTTGTCTTTGCTTGGATCTACCCTGAAGGCTGGGATTGATGTTCCGCTACCTTGGGCCGAAGAAACTTTTTTGTCCCACTTAATTTCGTAATGGAGGTGAGGTCCTTCAGATTTGCCTTTGTTTCCTGTTGTTCCCACCAATTGACCTGTTGAGACAATATCTCCCACATCGACGTCGATAGTGTCCATATGCCGATATACAATTTGTAGTTTTTCGCCATTTGGGCCATCACCCTTGTAGTCAGCAAATTTAGAAGTTGAAGCTTCTTCATTGTTTTCGATGTCAAATAGCCACATAACAAAGTCGCCTGTTTCTCGATTAACCTTTAAAACCTTTCCGGAATAAACTGCGCGTAGGGGCGTTCCTGTTGCTGCCCTAAAATCATACCCTACGTGCTGTTTATAAGTCCCATCGCCATCTAAATCTCTTTCACAATGGGGACTATTAACAGGATTTTCAGTATACTTGTTGGAGTCAATATCCTGAAATGGTATATCGGCAGAAGGAAAAAAGTCTTCAAGCGTATGATATAGATCTTTCATGGATCTGCCTTTTGTTAAGGCGTAGTTGCCATTTTCACCGCAAGGGTCATTGGCGTCAACGTCATCAAAGTCTATAGGGCTGTCATTACCGGGAGGGATCGCAGTTGGAAGCCCTAAAGGTCCCCCAATACCAATATCTACCAGATTTCCATTCTCATCATATTTGCCATCAGCAGCACCCTTAGAAACAACTTCTAGAATTTTCCAAACCGTATTATTCGCGTCTGGTGTTGGTGCAAGAGTGACATAGGTATTTAATGGAAGATCTGCTGTACGCAGACCCGCTGGGGGGAATGCTCTAGCATAGAAAGTCCTCTTTTTAAGTCTCTTTACAGCTTCTTGCGGTTCTGTGGCTGCCCTAACCTCCGGTACCTCAGAAGAACCGTGACTCTCAGGCGGAGAAAACAAAGCGTCATGACGAGAGAATATACGAACAAGATAGTATGTTGTTATATTGTTGCCTGAAAAAGCATCATGAAGATAGTCTACTAAGCTAAAATCTTCTTCGTCTTCGTCGTAACTTATTTCTTTGGGCTCAGAAACAATAAGGCCACCGTAAATAGCATTGGCATCTATGGCCTCGTTTCTTTTTGTGTCGGCTACTCTATTTGTCCTAATGGAATCAAAAGGATCTGTTGAAGATCTTGCATTAATAACAGGAGAGTTCCAAGACTTTTTATAAGAAACTGATTCTGCCAAGCCAGTAGAAACTTCATTTCTTATAATTCTTTTCTTATTCTTCTCTCTGCCATCGCTTCCATCAGTAGCCATTATTCTTCACCCTCACTCTTTTCGTTACGCTTGTCTTGAAGCATATCAAAGATTTCGGTTTTGTCTAGCTCAGACAAACCTTCTGAGGTGGCTTGTTGCTTCTGCACGAGGCCAGCAACCTTCACCAACTGTTCGTTAGACCGCTGGAGGGTTTCTACATACTTTGCAGCGGTTAAACCAACATACTTATGGTTTTCTTCATTCTGCGAAAGATAGTTCGTTACGTCGTCAAGAAGTGTTCTGGTTACACTTCGGTCTTCTTCAATGTTTTCAATAGCATTCTGAAGAAGTTGGTCTAAGCTCTTTTTCAAAAGTCACCTTCTATCCAATCTACCTTGAAGTGTTTATACTTGGCTCGGAACCTTTTCAGGCTGGCAACAACCTGTTTTGTATTTAAGCCAGTTAACTCCCTTAGGTATAAATAAATAGCTTTCTTATTGAAAATTTCTATCTTATCTGCCTGTTCAAATAGAATTTGTATGGCTTGGATGACTTTTTCGTCGTTTGCTTTCTCGGATTCCTCTTCCCAATCAATCATATTGGCCTTGAGATTGAGAATAAACTCGTCGTGCTCTCTATCCTTTTCGTACTCTATACGATTAGATAGATGGCGAAGTTCCAACTCCTTTGGCATATGCTCAAAGTCCATCTCTTGACGGTTCTTCTTGGAACGCTTTTTGGTCTGGGCAATAAACCAGTTCTTCGTTACAACTGTGAAGTAGGTAAATGCCTTTGACTTATCGGGGTTGAACTTCTCTAGAATAGTAGTCAACCAAATCTTACACTCGTCTCGGAGTGCCTGAATATTAGGAAGTGATGCGAAATTATAAGAGTAGACTATCTTGTCTACCATCTCGTCAAACACAGGCCCTATTAGCTCTTTGTATAATTCAGTTCTTCTGCGGTTATCTTCCGTGGCAACGTACTCAAGGATTGCCTTCTCGTGCTCCACCGTAAAATACTTCCGCTTGCTGCTGGATCTGCGGCGTCGTCGCCTCTTCGGTTCCGTCATCTAAATCTTCCTCGTTTTCCTCCGAGTCGTCCTCAAACCCTACTTGATCTTCAAAGTTATCAAACAGGTTTAAAAGGTGTTTT
>VMHT01005953.1_pt1 | contig 14130 bp, 14 predicted proteins | sample 4693611 | NCBI WGS metagenome assembly VMHT01 (sample SAMN12280063, study PRJNA550983) | marine metagenome | isolation source: seawater sampled from same location over 5 years 0.02-0.2 micron viral filtrate | place: USA: collected off the coast of southern California halfway between the port... ... | reverse complement strand
TAGAAAGCTATGTAACAGATAATAAGCACAGAAAAAAAATAAATTTGCTTTTTCAAGGACAAATTACAAAAGAAACAAAGGATTTTTTAACTAATTTAGATTTTCCAAAAATAATGCTTCACAAGTTAAACAAGCAAAATAAGAATTTAATAGATATTTGTTCTTCACAAGCAGAGGATGCATTGTCAAGAAATAACAATTATTCTTGGGTTAAAAATGGTTTAGATTATCTTGCAAACTTTTTGAAATTAGATGATATCACCAGGATAGAAGGCTTTGATATCAGCCATACTTCAGGAAAAAATGTTTCGGCTTCGTGTATATCTATTACAAAAGACGGGCCTGATAAGAAAAATTATAGAATTATGAATCTTAAACATGATTTTAATAATGATTACCTTGCTTTGAGTGAAGCTATTCAAAGAAGATGTACAAACCTTGTAAAAAATAATCTTAAGCTTCCAGACGTAATTTTACTAGATGGTGGCAAGGGTCAATTAAGCACTGTTAAGAAAAATCTTGATAAAAAATTTTTAAAAAAAATAAAAATAATTGCTGTTTCAAAAGGTCCAAATAGAAACGAAAAATATGATCTTTTACATTTTTGCAATAATAGTTATGAATTAATCAACAATGATGAAATATCAAAGCTTATCCAACTAGTTAGAAATGAATCTCATCGGTTTGCAATAAATCACCATAGGAAAAGAAGATCTAAGGAGCTTTTTTCAACTAGCTTAGATGGTATAGATGGAATAGGGCCTAAATTAAAAATAAATATTATTAGATACTTTGGAGGAATTGATAAAATTAAAGAAGCATCATTAGATGATTTAAAATCAGCCCCAGGAATCGGGATGAATAAAGCAAAAAAAATTTTTACCTTCCTAAAAAATTAAAATGAACCTCCCAAATATTTTGTCTATTTCAAGAATAATTCTTCTTGTCCCAATTATAATTTTTTTTGAAAATGATATGTATATATCTTCTGTTGTAACTTTTATAGTTGCTTCTGTCACTGACTATCTAGATGGCTTTTTTGCTAGGAGGAATAACCAAAGTTCTGATTTGGGCGCTTTCTTAGATTTATTAGCAGATAAAGTTTTTGTATCAACCTTATTTATCTGGATGACTTTTAATTTTGATAACTTTGTTATCTTGATTTCAACAATTCTTATTGTATCTAGAGAAATTTCTATTAGTTACTTAAGGTTATTTATGATTTCTAGATCAAAAAATATGAGTGAAATTAAGTCAGATTTATTAGGAAAATATAAAACTACTTTTCAGATGATTGGGTTAGGATTTTTACTATTATCTCCATTATCATCGTCCATTTTATTTAGTCTTAGTCTAGGACTAGTTTTTTTTAGTGCTTTAATGTCATGGTACTCCTTCATTAGATATCTAAATAAATGGATTGTTTGAAACAAATATATAAAATGGACCAACGGCTGAGTGGCAGAGTGGTCATGCAGCGGATTGCAAATCCGTCTACGCCGGTTCGATTCCGACCTCAGCCTCCAAAAAAATGATTAAAAATAAAATCAAAAAAGCATTAATTCCTGTAGCTGGTTTAGGAACAAGAATGCTTCCAGCGACAAAAGCAATTCCAAAAGAACTTCTTCCAATTTATGATAAGCCTATTATTCAATATGTTGTTGAAGAAGCTTTAGAAGCTGGAATCGACGAAATAATTTTTATAACTCGAAGCGGTAAAGAATCAATCGAAAATCACTTTGACGTAAATTATGATTTAGAGAAGACATTAAAAAAAAATAATGATAAAGAGAATTTGAATAAATTAAATATCACCTCAAATAAAAAATTAAAAATATCTTCAGTAAGACAAGAAGTTCCAAATGGACTTGGAGATGCAATTTTATGTGCAAAAAATCTTGTTAAAAATGACGAGCCATTTGCAGTTTTATTACCAGATGAGTTTTTATTAAGTTCAATGCCAGGATTTGATTTAAAAAAGTTAGTTTCAAGTTTTAATAAAACTGGTTTTACTCAACTTTTGATTGAAAAAATACCTAAGAAACTTGTTTCCTTTTATGGCATGGTCCAATATCAAAAATCTTCTAAAACTAACATCCTTAAAATTATAGAAAAGCCAAAACCAGAAATTTGCCCATCAAGAGATAGAGTAATTGGAAGATATTTATTTCCTTATGAAATTTTTAATTATCTTTCAAAAATTAAGCCTGGAATAAATCATGAAATACAACTTACAGATGCCATTAATCTTTTACTTGAAGAAAAACAAAATCATGTAAACACTATTATTTCTGAATCTAGAGTATATGATTGCGGTTCCAAAAAAGGATTTATTGGGGCAAACTTAGAAATGTCTTTATTAGATAAAGGAATGAAAAAATACCTAAAGCAAATAATCATGAATTAGCCCAGGTGGTGGAATTGGTAGACACAAGGGACTTAAAATCCCTCGAAGGTGACTTCGTGCCGGTTCAAGTCCGGCCCTGGGTACCAAAAATATGGAAAACGATTTAAAAAAAATAGCAAGAGAATCTGAAACGGAATTAGATTTTATAAAAATTTTTCAAATTCTTTGGAAAAATAAAATTAAAATAGTTCTATTTACTTTTTGTTTTGGAATATTTTCTATATTTTATGCTCTTTCTCTAAAGAATATTTATCAAAGTGAAGCAGTTCTATCTTTGTCTAGTAGTTCCGGTTCATCACTATCAAGGCTTGCTCAAAACTATTCAGGCCTTGCAAACCTTGCAGGGATAAATATACCTGATCTTGGAGGCGACGGAGAAGGAATGAATGAGGGCATAGAAACTATCAAGTCTTTGAATTTTTTTGAAGAGTTCATTAACAAAGATGATCTTTATGTAAAGTTATTAGCAGTAAGCAGTTGGGACCAAAAAACAAATACAATAACTTATAATTCTAAAATTTATGATGTAGAGAAAAATCTTTGGTTAGATGATTCGATATTTTCTAATGAGGGAAAACCTTCTCTTCAGTCTGCACATAGAAGCTTCCTAGATAGATTGAGTATTTCAATAAATAACAAAACAGGTTTTCTAGAACTCAAGTTTGTACATTTATCCCCTCATATCGCGAAAGAATTTTTAGACTCCTTAATTAAAGATATAAATGAAAAGAAAAGACGCCAGGATAAGCTCATAGCCCAAAAAACGATTAGTTATTTAGAGACAGAATCTAAAAAAATGCAACTCCAAGAAGTTAGATCAGGAATAAATAATCTTATTCAGAGACAAATAGAAAAAATAACTTATGCAAATGCTTCGCCGGAATACATGTTTAAGATTTTATCAAATCCCACAGCTCCTGAATTAAAGGCTGAACCAAGAAGGTCCGTTATTTGCATCGTCATAACCTTTATAGGGGGATTTTTAACTTGCCTATACTTTATATTGAAAAGTATCTATATTCAGAATAAAGAAAAATTCTTTTAAGCTTGAAGTTTATCTTCTACTTTTAAGAAAAATACTATATCATTCGCCCCGTTCAATTATTGAACATTTATCAATGAAAAATTCTAAAAACGAATCTGATTTTAAAGTTCTTGACGCATTGGATAAAAATCCAAATCAGACGCAAAGAGAATTAGCAAAAAATCTAAACTTTAGTTTAGGTAAAGCTAATTATGTTCTCGAGGCTTTATTTAAAAGGGGACTGATTAAGCTTGATAATTTTAGGAAATCAGGAAATAAATCTAAATATGCTTACATTCTTACTCCGAAAGGAATGAAAGAAAAAATTAAAATCACAAAAAAATTCCTTAACGAAAGAATTTCTGAATATGAGAAAATTGAAAAAGAAATTGAAGATTTAAGAATAAAAATTAGGAAAAATATATAGAACCATATTCTTATGGAGAGTTTCTTATGGAGAAGTTAGCAATAATAGGGCTAGGATATGTCGGACTACCTCTAGCTATTGAGTTTGGTAAAATAAAAAAAGTTATTGGGTTTGATCTAAATAAATCAAGAATAAATTCTCTTAAATTAGGAGAAGACTTAACGAAAGAATGTTCTAAAAAAGAAATAAACTCATCTAAAAAACTTAAATTTTCATATGATTTGGAGGATATAAAAGATGCCAACATTTATATAATCACAGTTCCTACTCCAGTTGATAAATCAAACAAACCGAACCTTACACAACTCAAAGATGCGGTAAAAATGATAGGAGAAGTTTTAAAAAGAAATGATTTGGTTATTTTTGAATCAACAGTTTATCCGGGCGTCACTGAAGATATTTGTATTCCCCTCCTTGAAAATACAAGCGGATTAAAATTAAATGATGATTTTTATTGTGGTTATAGTCCTGAAAGAACCGTTCCAGGAGATAAAGTAAATACCTTAACTACTATCAAAAAAATTACTAGCGGAAGCAATAAATATACTGCAGAGAAGGTAAATGATCTCTACAAAACTATTGTAAAAGCAGGAACTTGGAAAGCTAGCAGCATAAAAGTAGCAGAAGCAGCAAAAGTTATTGAAAATTCTCAAAGAGATTTAAATATTGCGTTCGTTAACGAGCTTTCTCTAATTTTTGATAAGCTAAATATAGATACTTTAGAAGTATTAAAAGCAGCTGGAAGTAAATGGAATTTTCAGGACTTTAGACCTGGATTAGTTGGAGGCCATTGTATTGGAGTAGATCCTTATTATTTAACTTATAAAGCAGAAGAAGTTGGATACAAGCCAGAAGTTATTCTTGCAGGGAGAAGAATAAATGATGATATGTCAAAGCACGTAGCAAAAAGCATTATTCAAAAAATGATACAAAATAAGATTAATGTTTCAAAGTCAACTATCGCAATCTTTGGAGTTACTTTTAAAGATAATTGTCCTGATATAAGAAATAGCAAAGTTTTTGACTTAATAAAAGAATTAGAAAAATGGGGTTTAAAATTAGTTTTAATTGATCCCTGGGCTAATAAGAAAGAAGTTAAAGAAGAATATGGCTATATCCTTTCAAATTTAAACGATAGCTTAAAAGTCGACTCAATAATATTTGCTGTAGGCCATAATCAATTTAAAAAATTAAGTCCAAAAAAAATAAGAAGTCTTTGCAAAGGGAAAAAGCCAGTTTTAGGAGATTTAAAATCTATCTTTCTAAAAGAGAAACTAGAATCAGAGGGTTTTAGTGTATTTAGACTTTAAGACCAATCCATGGAACACAAGACAGTTATAATAGCCGAAGCAGGAGTGAATCATAATGGAGATTTACAAATTGCAAAAAACTTAGTAAATGTTGCTGCAGACTCGGGGGCCGACTATATAAAATTTCAAACTTTCAAGGCAAAAAATCTTTTATTAAAAAATACAAAAAAAACAAAATATCAAATTAAAAATACAGGCTCTAAAGAATCTCAATTTGATTTAATCAAAAAACTTGAATTATCAAAAGGCATGCATGAAGAACTCATTTCTTATTGTTCATTAAAAAATATTAAATTTTTTTCTACTGCTTTTGATAAGGAAAGCTTAAAAATGCTAATTGATCTAGGGCAAAAAATAATAAAAATCCCATCTGGAGAAATTACAAATCTTCCTTTTTTGAAATATGTAGGTTCATTAAATAAAGAGGTAATTATGTCTACGGGAATGTCCAATATTAAAGAGATAAGAAATGCCTTAGATATTTTAGAAAAGTCAGGTACTAATAAAAAAAAGATTACGGTTTTGCATTGCAATACTGAATATCCAACACCAAAAAAAGATGTAAACCTCAATGCAATGAGCACAATAAGAAAAAAATTTAAATTAAATGTAGGATATTCAGACCATACAAATGGAATAGAAATCCCAATTGCAGCTGTTGCACTAGGTGCGAAGGTAATAGAAAAACATTTTACCTTAAGCAGAAAAATGGCAGGACCAGATCATAAATCTAGTCTTGAGCCTCCTGAATTATTAGAAATGGTTAAATCAATAAGGAACATAGAAATAGCTATGGGAAATGGGAAAAAAATAGCTAGTCCAAGCGAAATAAAAAACATGAATTTAGCTAGGAGGTCAATAGTAGCTTCTAAATCTATAAAAAAAGGAGATCTATTTTCTGAAAATAACTTGGATGTAAAAAGACCAGGGAATGGATTGTCTCCAATGTACTGGGATAAATTAATTGGAACTCATTCACCAAAAAATTTTAAGAAAGATCAAAAAATAAAGCTTTAAAATAATTATGTTTAAAGCAAAACAGCTAATTTAAAAGATGGAAATGAAATGACAAACTCATCAAATTCAAAAAATTGGAAAAATATAATACTTTCTCCAAAATCATCTATACGAGATGTTGCAAAAAATTTAGAAGAAAATTCTTTTCAAATTACCTTAATTGCAGATGAAAAAAGAAGGCTAATTGGAACTGTTTCAGATGGAGATATTAGAAGAGGATTGCTTTCAGGTTTGCAACTTTCAAGCTCAGTTTTAGAAGTCATAAATGAAAAACCAAGAGTTGTAAACGAATCAGTAGACAGAGATTTAGCTCTAAAGATCATGCAATCAGATAAAATACGACAAATTCCAATAATAAATGATAAAAATGAAATACAAGGAATACATTTATGGGAAGAATTTTTTCTTCCTAAATCAAGAAAAAATGTAATGATCATCATGGCTGGTGGAAAGGGTATAAGAATGAGACCTTATACGGAATTATGTCCAAAACCTATGTTAAAAGTTGGAGAAAAACCCATTCTAGAGCACATAATTGATAATGCAAAAAAAGAGGGTTTTAAAAACTTTATAATTTCTATAAATTATTTAGGGCATATCATAAAAGAATATTTTGGCTCAGGCGAAAAGTTAAGTGTAAACATTGATTATATCCAAGAGGATTTCCCCCTTGGAACTGCTGGCTCCTTATCTCTCATGCGATCAAATCCAAAATCCTCTTTTGTAGTTGTTAATGGTGATGTTATTACGGGCATTCGTTATGGAAAGATGCTTGATTTTCATAATTCTCAAGAAGCTCATGCATCAATGGCCGTTAGCCTACATGAATGGCAACATCCATTTGGAGTTATTCACTTAGATAATACAAAAATAGTCGACATAGAAGAAAAGCCAATAACAAGAAGTCATGTGAATGCAGGCGTATATGTTTTATCACCACAAATCTTAAAGTTATTAAAAAATAATGAATATTTAGATATGCCTGAACTTTTTCAAAAATCAATATCATCTGGCTTAAAAAATATAGCTTATCCAGTGCATGAACAGTGGCTTGATGTTGGAAAACCAGATGACTATGAACGAGCAGAAAATCTTTTAAACAATTAGAGGCTGATATGAAAAAAATTCCTTCTATGAGGTGTTGTACTAAATGCGGACTTCCAGAAACCTATGAAACGATTGAGTTTGATCAAAATGATATTTGTAATATTTGTAAAAGTACTGAACATAAAAATAGTTCCATAGACTGGAAAGAAAGAAAAAAACTTCTAGATCAACTTATAGAAAAACATAGAGGAAAGTCTGAGTACGATTGCATTATTCCTTTCTCAGGTGGAAAAGATAGTACTTTTCAGCTCTATTATCTTATGAAAGAGTACAAAATTAAGCCTCTCGTTGTCAGGTTTAATCATGGATTCATGAGAGAAACTATTCAAAAAAATAATCAAAGAACTTTCAAAAAACTAGGTGTAGATGTCATCGATTTTACGCCCAATTGGCACACAGTTAAGAAGCTTATGTTTGAGTCATTTCAAAGAAAAACAGATTTTTGCTGGCATTGCCATACAGGAATCTATTCATATCCTTTAAGAGTCGCACTAATGTACAAAGTGCCACTAGTTTTTTGGGGAGAAGCACAAGCGGATATTAGTGGATACTATGATCATTTGAACGACGAGATTGAATATGAGGACGATAAAAAGTTTAACATGCTTCGTACTCTTGGGATTACTGCTGAGGATATGCATGGAATGATAGATTCCCCTGAGAATCCTATCGATAAAAGAGACTTAATTCCCTATACGTTCCCTCCTATAAAAGATCTAATGAAATTAAGATATTGCTCTGTCCCTTTAGGAAGTTTTATCCCCTGGGATTATAAAAAAAATACAGAAATAATTAAGAAAGAGTTGGGTTGGGAAATTGACGAGCTTGAAGGGGTTCCAACTGATATTAATCCTCATGGTGAAAAAATTGAGTGCTTTATGCAAGGTACAAGAGACTATATAAAATACATTAAAAGAGGTTATAGCAGAGTTGCACAAATTAATGCCTTTGATGTGAGAGCTAATAGACTAGAAAGCGATGAAGCAAAAAGTTTAAGTGAAAAGTACGATGGCAGAAGACCACCATCTTTAGAAATATTTTTAGAGTATATGGGACTTTCAGAAGATGAGTTTAATTCGATTGTTAAAAGCATGTCTATTCCTCCATACGATCACCATTTTTATGAGAAAGGCAATGCTCCAAAAGTTTGGGATTTTGATAATTGGTATAGAGAAAATAATAAGAAAGATAAATGATTGGTATTATTGACTATGGAGCAGGAAACCTAGCTTCTGTTAAAAATGCTTTTGAAAGAATCGGGGAAGATTCAGAAATTTTTTCAGATCCATTAAAAATAAAAAATTATAGCCGAATTGTTTTGCCTGGAGTTGGCTCTTTTGCAAAAGCTATGCAAATGATTACATTTGGAGGTTGGAAAAATCAAATAATTGATGAAATTCATAAAGGTAAGCCATTCCTCGGAATATGTTTAGGCATGCAACTTCTTTTTGAAGAGGGTCAAGAAGGAGGAAACTATAAAGGGTTAGAAATTTTTAAAGGAACTGTTAAAAAACTAGATTTTGATGCATCTCTAAAAATACCTCATGTCGGTTGGAATAGACTTTTCTTTAAAAAAAAACATCCTGTATTGGAAGGAATTAAAGATCACATAGATTTTTATTTTATTCATTCTTTTGAATGTATTCCAAAAACAAAAGAAGTAATCCTTACAGAAACTAATTATGGTAGTAAATTTGTTTCAGCAGTTTCAAATAAAAATGTTATTGGAATACAGTTTCATCCTGAAAAAAGTCAACCAGCAGGTTTAAAAATATTACAAAATTTTTCTAATTGGGATGGAAAATGCTAAAAAAAAGGATAATTCCAGTTTTACTACTCAAAGAAAATAGAATGGTAAAAGGAGTAAATTTCGAGAATTATAGGGATACAGGAGAGCCAAAAACGGCCGTAAGAATTTATAGCTCTCAAGATGCTGATGAGTTAGTTTTTTTAGACATTGAAGGAAATCAAAAAAGTCAAAACCACCTTATTGAGGTTATTAAATCTGCCTCCGAGGAATGTTTTATGCCTCTTGCAGCAGGAGGAGGTATAAAAAAAATTGAAGATGCTCAAGAATTATTGAGAGCTGGAGCAGATAAAATTGTAATAAATACATCTGCGTTAGAAACTCCATTCTTGGTAAGGGAAATTGCTGATAAATTTGGAGAGCAATGTATTGTCGGAAGCATAGATTATAAAAATCGAGATGGTATCAAAGAAGTTTGGATTCGAAGCGGCACCATAAATGCTAATTTAGACCCTATAGAACATGCTTTATCTCTTGTCGAAAATGGTGCAGGAGAAATTTTAATTAATTCTATTGATAGAGATGGGACAATGAAAGGATACGATTTAGATTACGCAAAAATCTTTTCTAAAGAAGTACCTGTTCCAGTAATATTTTGTGGCGGAGCAGGAAATTTTCTTCATCTTGCTGAACTTTTAGCAGATACAGAATCTTCAGCAGCAGCATGCGCTAGTCTTTTCCACTTTGGAGATAATAATCCTATAAGAGCTAGATCATATTTGAAAAACCTTGATATACCCATGAGAGTTCTTAAATGAATAAAAAAAAATTACGAAGGACCTTACATATCTTTGGCGGAGGGATATTTACAAAAATTGCAGCAGAGATTGCAATAGATTTAAATTGGAATGTTACTCTCAGAACAAGCAGCAGGTTCAAAAATCCAGTTGAGCATTTAGATAGAAATAAATTAGAGGTATTTTCAGGAAATTCTTTGGAAAATTTGTTAAGGAAAGGAAGAAAAATACAAGCAGATGATGTAGGAATATCATTTAGTGCTCCATGGATAATTCCTAAGAAATTGATAGATAAGTTTGAGGGGAAGCTATTTAATCTTCATAATCAACCTCTTCCAAGATTCAGAGGAGCAGGAGGAGCTTCTTGGAATATAATAATGGAAGATAAAAATGGCGGTTCATGTATACACAGACTTACTGAGAAAATAGATGCTGGTGAAATATTCGCAAAAAGAAATTTTATCTTCCCAAAAAAATTAAAATTTCCAAAAGATTATGATGACTATTCCACAAAAATAGCACTAAGTATGCTTGAAAAATGGCTTGTAAACTATCTTAAATCTGGCTCTCCTGGAAAAGTTATATCTAACCCAGATTCTGAATCTGAATATTGGCCAAGGTTAAATACAGATATTCATGCTTGGATAGATTGGTCATGGAATCTCAATGATATTAAATCTTTCTGTTATGCATTTTCTTTTCCTCACGCTGGTGCAAAAAGCTATTTAGGCAAAAAAATTGTAAGAATTTTAGATATTGAAATCATAAAAATGAAAAACAAATTTCATCCTTTTCAAACAGGTTTGATTTTTAGGCAAAATAAAGAAGAAATATTCATAGCTCATAGAGAAGGTATCATAAAAATAAAAAGAAAATTTATTCATTTTTCAGGAGATAAAATAAAACTTGGCGATAGATTTCACACTCCACACGATAAATTAGAAACTTCTTTTTCATCTAAAATTCAGTATGCCCCTGATGGAAAAGTAATTAATTTAAAATGATAAATAATAAAAAAGTATTAGGAATTATCCCAGCAAGAAAAGGATCTAAAGGGCTGCGTGGAAAGAACTCTAAAATATTTTGCGGGAAGCCTTTACTGGAATATGCTATTGAAGCTGGAATTTCTTCAAAATTTATTGATCATCTCATCTTAAGCTCTGATTGTGAGATTTGTATAGAAATTGCTGACAAAGCTAACGTAGATGTCCCTTTCAAAAGACCAAAATCTTTGTCAGGCGATAAAGTTTCATCCTTTAAGGTAATTGAACATGCAATAAATTTTTTGAGAAAAGAAAACCAGACTTTTGATTTCGTTGTTTTGATAGAGCCCACTTCACCATTAAGAACTTCTGAAGATATTGATAATGCTTTGAAACTGATGGTTAAAAAAGGTAAAAAATCTATAGTTAGTCTGGCAAAAGCTGAAGACCAACATCCAAATTTCATGTTCAAGATAGAAAAAGGAATTATTAATCCTTACCTTCAAGATAGCTTTAAGCTGTTGAGAAGACAAGATGTTGATGAAGCATATTATCTAGATGGGTCAGTATATATATCTGATATAGACGAACTACTTAGGGAAAAAACCTTTTATAGAATCCAAACATTAGGATTTATCATGCCAAAATGGAAAGCTTTAGAAATAGATGATCAATTTGATTTTATTTGTGCAGAGGCAATATTTAAGTATTTACAAAACGAAATAGATGAAAAACAAAAAAATACAATTAGATAAAAAAGGAAATAATCTTCACCTTAAAGCAAAGAAGTATATTCCAGGAGGAAACTCTTTATTATCTAAAAGAAGAGAAATGTTTGCTCCTGATGTTTGGCCTTCTTACTTTGATAAAGCTAAAGGAATCAAGGTAAGAGATTTATCAGGAAGAACATATAAAGATTTTAGTCATTTTGCTGTTGGAACTAATTCTCTTGGATATGGAAATAATAAAGTAGATCAAGCTGTAAAAAAGTGTATACAAAAAGGGAACATGTCCACACTTAATCCTCCTGAAGAAGTATATCTGGCTGAAAAACTTGTAAAAATGCATCCATGGTCATCAATGGCTAGATTTGCTAGGACAGGAGGAGAAGCAAATTCGATAGCGATAAGAATTGCAAGAGCTCATACCAAAAGAAGTAAAATAGCCTTTTGTGGGTATCATGGATGGCATGACTGGTACCTTTCGGCTAATTTAAAAAATAAAAATAACTTAGATCAACTCTTATTATCAGGTTTATCAACATCAGGCGTTCCAAGAGAATTAGAGTCAACTTCAATCCCTTTTTTAGAAGGTGACTTAAATAAGTTAGAGAGTATTCTTAAATCCAAAAAAGTAGCTGCAATAAAAATGGAAGTGATGAGATCTAAAAAGCCATCTAAGAAATATTTAAAGGATATAAAATTTTTAGCAAAGAAATATGATTCTCTCTTAATATTTGATGAATGTACTAGCGGTTTTAGAGAGTCTTTTGGAGGTCTTCATTTAAATTATGATACTAATCCAGATTTATTAGTTTTAGGCAAGGCTCTAGGAAATGGATATGCCATAACAAGTGTTCTTGGAACAAAAGAAGTTATGGATTCTTCTCAATCTACATTTATAAGTTCAACTTTTTTTACAGAAAGGATAGGGTTTGTCGCAGCTCTAGAAACCCTAAGAGAAATGAAAAAACATAAATCCTGGAATAAAATATCTTCAACAGGCCGAGACTTTAAAAATCAGCTTTCTAGATTATTTGAAAAATATGAAATTGGGTTAAATATTTCAGGAATGGATGCATTGGTTTCTTATAACTTAAATCACGCAGAATTTATAGAAGCAAAAACTTTTATCTCTCAAGAAATGCTTAAGTATGGCTTTCTGTGTAGCAATCTTTTTTACCCAAGTACTGCGCATAAAAAAGAGGACTTGAAGGAGTTTTTTTACTTTTTAGAGAAAGTAATAACTATTTTGAAAGATATATTAGTTAAAAAAGAAAAAGTTGAAGATTATCTTAAAGGTCCTAAATCTCACATTACTTTCGAAAGACTGAATTAACTTTTTATTATGAAATTTCAAAATAATGATGATTTGAAGGGCAAACGGATAATTATCACCGGAGCAGCAGGAAATTTAGGCTCTACTTTTGCAGATTCTTTATCAAAAATAGGCGCAAATTTGATTTTAATAGATAAATCTAAAGAAGCCCTACAATCTCTAAATCATGACCTTTCAAAAGCATCAGAAAGTGAAATTGAAATATTTAAATGTAATTTAGAATTAGAAAAAGAAAGAGTTTCAGTTTTTAAAAAAATAAATCGAAAATTTAATGATTTAGACTGCTTAATTAACAATGCAGCTTTTGTTGGAAATAGCAATTTAGATGGATGGAGCGTTCCTTTTGAAAAACAATCTATTACTTCGTGGAGAAGGGCTTTAGAAGTTAATCTTACTGCTCCATTTCATCTCAGTCAGCTTTTTGCCTCTATGCTTAAAAAAAATAATGGAAATATAATAAATATTACTTCTATCTATGGTGATTTTGCTCCTGATTGGAGTCTCTATGAAGGCACTTCTCTAGGAAATCCTGCAGCTTATTCTGTTTCAAAAAGTGGTTTAAACCATCTTACAAAATATTTAGCTACTGTTCTGGCTCCAAATATAAGAGTAAATTCAATATCTCCTGGAGGTATATACAGAAATCAGGACAAGAAATTCGTAAAAAGATATGAAAAGAAAGTGCCATTGAAAAGAATGGCAACTGAAGATGATTTATTAGGAGCAGTTATTTATTTAGCAAGCAATCAATCTAAATATGTAACTGGCCAGATTTTGAGAGTAAATGGAGGATGGGGAATATAATTCCTCATCTAAATTCTTTATTAATGATAAATATAGTTTTGTTAGGGGCTGGAAAGCTTGGAAGTCGCCACTTGCAGGCTTTATCTCGACTAAAAATAAAAAATACAAAATTACATATTATTGATAAAAGTAGTCAATCAATTTCTATTGCAAAAGAGAGACTGGCAGACGAGATTAAAAATAAAAATATTTTATCTATTGATTTTTATAAAAAGCTTGATGATTTAGAAGTAACGCAAATAGAATTACTTATCTTAGCTACTACTGCTGAAAATAGATTATCTCTTTTAAAAAAAATTGTTCAAAAAGCTAAGGTAAAAAAAATTATTTTAGAAAAGTTTCTTTTTCAAAAAGTAGAAGATTATTTTATAGCTAATGCAATTTTTAAGAAAAACAAAATAAATTGCTGGGTAAATTGCCCTAGAAGACAATGGGATTTTTATAAAAAC
>VMHT01051324.1_pt1 | contig 14131 bp, 9 predicted proteins | sample 4693611 | NCBI WGS metagenome assembly VMHT01 (sample SAMN12280063, study PRJNA550983) | marine metagenome | isolation source: seawater sampled from same location over 5 years 0.02-0.2 micron viral filtrate | place: USA: collected off the coast of southern California halfway between the port... ... | reverse complement strand
TCAAGGCACTCCAATATTCGTTCCTGGTCTTCTTGTTCGTATACGCTGAGCCCATCGACCACGAGGGGCACGTTCCGGAGGAGCTCCGCCTCGTGTTCATTGGTTTGAAGGGTGGCAAGTTCTGTGAAGTCTGGGAGTTCACCGCCACGCCCTTGGACCACATCGTTGTAGACCTTCAGGTGCTGGACAAGCAGGGATGTCTCGCCAACTTTTGTGTCTGCGATGGTGTCGGCTACCCTCGCCAGCAAGTAGAGAAGGCCAATTTGACCTCGAGTTTTTTTTGGGAGGTACTTCAAGGTTGGATAGAATGATCGAGACGTGGTTTCAAGCAGGTTGTCAATCTTCTCGTCAATCAGTACAGCCATGTGTCCCCTCCCCAAACCAACGGGACTTTCTCCACGCCATGAAGATATGGTTTGGGGGGGTTGTGATGCTGGGGAAATGCTCTCATGATTGAGTCAAGGATGGGAATCTCGTCGCAACCCTTTAGGAAGGGTGGCATAAGCAACCTTTGGAAGGGGAGTACCATGAACTGCAATTCTTGCGGCGCCCAGATTCCAACCGACAGCATGTTCTGCCCAGAATGCGGTGCCAGACAGGACGTTTCTGTCTCTGGTGGGTTTGCCCCCAATCCACAACCCAGCATCCCAACCTTCCCTCCACAGCAGCGGACCTTTGACCCCGTGTCCGGTCAACCTCAACGCATGCAACAAGAAAACAACATGCAGCAGATGGGCCAAGTACAGCCTGACATGCTTCAAGGGATGGCCCAAGGTATTCACCAACAGCCAAACCTCCCACCTGGAACCTACCCTCAGCAACCCCTTCAAAGCGGCTTCCCGCCGAATCAGTACCCTCCTCAGCAAGGCAATGTCCTACCCAACGCTCCCCAAGCACCACGCAATGATATGCCTGCCATTCAGCGTGGTCCTTCAATTGCCAGCGGAGCCCTCCCCAACACAGGAAACGTTTCACCGCTCGCTGCTGGGGGCACAAAAATCGCTCAAAACCCCGCCAACTCTCCAACGGATGCAATGGTCAATCGTCTGGCTGAGGCCGAACGGGCCGTGAAAGATGAACGTCGCAATCAATGGTTGTCGATGAACCAATCTCCCGCATCCTCTGTTTTGGCAAACCTCGGAGGAGGAGAGCTCCCCGCTCATCTTCGCACTGGGGCCGAAGGAGGCAATGCTGCGGCTGAAATCATGGCTGGAACCATGAAAGCCCCTTCCAACGATGCCCCCAACGATGCATTGCTTCGTCGAATTTCAGAAGTTGCTGTGAGGCGGGTCGCTCGAAAACGCGGTGTGGCCGTCGAAGCACCTCAGACAAAATTGGATGGCGACCAATTCATGGTCAACATCACCTACATTGACGATGGACGAGTCTTGGATACCCCCGAAGATTTGACACAAGCCTTTGAGCACGCCATTCAAACTGAACTCGCCCTCAAGGGATATGACCTCTCATGCGCTATCACCATGTTCCGTTCCAAAGACGGAACGACCGAGAAACTTGGTGATGCTGAAACTGAAGAAGACATGTTCGCCTGTGAAATTTGCGACGGTTTGGTCAAAGAAAGCGATTCAGTATGCCCTCATTGTGGTGCGGTGTTTGAAGAAGAAGAAGAGGAGGAAGAAGAAGGGACTTCTTCTCCCCCAACACGCTCAGGCCCACCTGGTCCTGCCAAGCGTGGTCCACCTGGTCCTAAGAAAGGCGGCCCTCCGGGTCCAAAGAAGAGCGGCGGCCCTCCGGGTCCAAAGAAGAGCGGCGGCCCTCCTGGTCCTAAGAAAGGCGGTCCACCCGGTGGCCCGAAGAAAAGCGGCGGGCCTCCAGGTCCTAAGAAAGGCGGTCCACCCGGCGGTCCAAAGAAAAGTGGCCCACCTGGCGGGCCGAAGAAGAGCGGCGGCCCTCCCGGCGGTCCAAAGAAAAGTGGCCCTGGCGGTCCTCCTGGCGGTCCCAAGAAAGGTGGCCCTGGCGGTCCTCCTGGTCCCAAGAAGAGCGGCGGCCCTCCCGGCGGCCCGAAGAAGGGTGGCCCTCCCGGCGGCCCCAAGAAAGGTGGCCCTGGCGGTCCTCCTGGTCCCAAGAAGAGCGGCGGCCCTCCTGGCGGTCCCAAACGCGGCCCACCAAATTGATCTCCTGAGCTGTCACCATGCCTCTGCCTGAATTTGGCTCCATCGGTTTCTCCGGTTCACTGCGACCCTCTCAAGTCGCTGCAAAAACTGTCATCGATGCACAGCTCAATGATGGTGAAGACCAACTTTACATCGTTGCTCCACCCGGCTCGGGAAAAACGATTCTGGGTCTCTATGTGTGGGCCAACATCGTGAGAAAACCGACCCTCGTCCTCTCGCCAAATTCCGCCATCCAAGCCCAATGGATTTCGAGAACCTCATTGTTTGAAATGGACGGGAAAGAGGAATACCTCAGTCTTGACCCCAAAAAACCGGGGCTACTGACTTCGCTCACCTACCAATCATTGACGATGGTTCGTACGAAAGGAGACGACCTCGAGGGAGCAGCCGTTCAACTTTGGTTGGAAAAACTCGTCAGTGATGGTGAGGCCATCGACGAAGCCTCCGGGTTGGCTTGGTTGGAGGATTTGAGATTAAAAAATTCGGATTATTACGAGAAGGAAATGAAAAAACATCGGAAAAAGGTGCGTCAAGGAAAGGTGATCGAGGAAGGAGCATTGGCTTGGTTAAACGCCAACGCCCAAGATTCTATCCAAGCCCTCAAAGCAGCCAACGTGGGTTTGATCATTTTGGATGAATGCCATCATCTGACCGAACATTGGGGGCAAGTTCTGGAAGCCCTTTGCGAAGAACTCAACCATCCTATTGTGCTGGGTTTAACGGCCACACCTCCCGATGAGGACAAAGCAGGCGTTGACCATTACACGAAACTGCTCGGCGCCATTGATTACGAAGTCCCGACCCCCGCCTTGGTCAGGGATTCAAACCTCGCTCCATACCAAGATTTAGCATATTTCGTACGCCCAACACCCAAGGAAATGGCCTACATTTCAGAGGCGGACGGTGCTTTTCTTCAAATCGTGGATGAAATTTCTCTCCCCCGGGAAGGTGATGGACGAGCACTCTGTTTCCCTGATTGGTTGTACGACACGCTCGAACACCGGAGAATACCCGGGCGAGAAGGGTTGAGCTACAAGGCGTTTCACAAAGCGCTCCCGACCTTTTCAGATGCGGCGCGTGCCTACCTTACCCTCAAAGAATTCGGATTGCCAAAAGGTGTTCCCGGTTCCACTGTTGGTTATGGCGACTTCCGAGATGACGGACCACTTATCGTTCTCCTTCGGCCTTTGCTTGACCGCTATGTGCGCTTTGGATTGCTTCGTTCGACGGACAAGGACGACCAAAGGTTGGCGGATGAAGTCACCCGTCGATTGCAACTTCTCGGCTACCAAATCACGTCCAACGGCGCCCGTCCCTGTGCCTCACCGGTCGGTCGAATTCTCGCTTATGCTCAAGGCAAGACAGAGGCACTTTCGGATATTTTACGGGTTGAATATGATGAATTGGGAGAACGCTTGAGGTGCGTCGTGGTGACTGATTTTGAGAAGACCTCCTCCACCGCTGTGGTGGATGAAGTTCACGATGATGAGGCGGGTGGTGCCATTGGTGTGTTTAAGTCACTCGTGGATTGTGAACTCGGCGACCAACTCGACCCCGTCTTAATGACAGGAAGCACCTTGCTGGTGGATGATGATTTATCACGAGTTTTCTTGGAGCGCGCCCGAGACTGGGTTGCTCAGCGAAATCTCTCCATCGAATTTCGAGATGAGGCCATGGGGCGGTTTCACCACATCCATGGTTCAGGCAAAGATTGGGCTCCCAGGTACTATTCCACCATGGTGACTGAATTCTTCCAGGAAGGCTTGACCCGTTGCCTCATCGGTACCCGGGGTCTTCTTGGCGAGGGGTGGGACGCTTCACGCATCAACGTCCTGATCGATATGACCACGGTCACCACAAGCATGAGCATCAATCAATTGCGTGGACGGTCAATGCGATTGGACAAATTATGGCCTGAAAAGGTGGCGAACAACTGGGACGTCATCTGCCTAGCGGAGGAGTTCATCAAAGGGTTTGATGATTACGAGCGGTTTGAACGAAAACACAAGAACCTGTACGGCGTTTGCGACGACGGTTCCATTGAGAAGGGCGTCGGCCATGTCCACGCTGCCTTCACCGAACTGCAACCAGAGGGTGTGAACGAGGGCATGAGCCTGATCAATCAAGAGATGCTCCAACGGGCCCGCCGTCGTCCAATCACCCGGGAAAAGTGGGGCATCGGGCAACCTTTCTCTGCAGTGGCAAGGAAGAGCCTTGAATTTTCACCTTCAACATCCATGGGAGGCTTTCAATACCCCTTCGGGAAGGTGGTTGACCCTTGGACCGATGCCTCGTTGAATCAAGCCATCATTCGGGCCGTCGCGGGCGGTATGTGGGAGGCTGGCTTGTTACCCAAGTACGCCAAACTTGGCGGAGGTGCTCGTGGGGGAGGATGGTTCCGGTATTACCTTGAAGAGTGCACTGAAGAGCAGTCGGCCATGTTCGCTGAAGCCATCAGCGAAGTGTTCGGACCCATTGATGATGCCCGCTACATCATCAGTCGGTCCGCTCGGTTCTTTGACGATACCTTCCTTTCCCGTCTGCTTCCTGAGGTTCTCGCAAAATACGTTCGAAAAGAGCGAAAGGAAGTGGTCATGTTCTATCGTGTACCTTCTTGCCTCGCAGGAAAAAAAACCCATGCTGAGTGGTTTCAAAAACAATGGAACAAGTTGGTGAGTCCCGGTCAAGCGTTGTACGCTCATAGCAAAGAAGGAAAAGAGGCGATGGCGTTCGCAAAATCCTCAGGCTTGGCTTCAAGCACGGTTCAGCACGTCAAAGATGTCTATCTCTGAATCATCGTAGCCCTGCTGCTTTGAGAGACTCAAGCAAGACAGCCCCGAGCTCGGATGGGTCCTTGGCACAGGCAATGCCTGCAGCCTCGAACGCAGCGAATTTTTCTTCAGCCGTCCCTTTTCCACCCGAAATGATGGCGCCAGCGTGGCCCATCCGTTTGCCGGGAGGGGCCGTTGCACCAGCGACAAAGCCGACGATGGGCTTGGTTACGTTTTCAGCGGCCCATGCAGCGGCTTCCTGTTCGGCATTGCCACCGATTTCACCGATCATCACAATCGCCTCGGTTTGTTCATCGGCTTGGAACGCTGCTAGGCATTCGATGAATCCAGTCCCATTGACCGGGTCTCCTCCGATGCCCACGCACGTTGACTGGCCCTCGTCGATGCTCATGGTTTGAGCCACGGCCTCGTAGGTGAGCGTACCTGATTTCGAAACGATGCCAATGCGGCCCTTGGCATGGATGTGTCCTGGCATGATGCCAATCTTTGCTCCACCCTTTTCGCCTGGCGTAATGATGCCTGGGCAGTTGGGGCCAATGAGACGGACGCCGGGTCGGTTTTCGACGAAGGCCACGGCCTTTACCATGTCCAAAGTTGGGATGCCTTCCGTGATGCAGACAATGACGCCTTCTCCCTTTACGGTGTCAAACGCATCGGCGGCTTCCATGATGGCTTCTCCTGCGAAAGGTGGAGGCACATAGATGACCGTCGCATCGGCGTTGGTCGCTTCGATGGCCTCAAACATTGAATTCCAAACTGGAAATTCACGCCCTTGGAGTTCAACGGTTTGACCACCTTTCCCGGGGGTGCAACCGCCAACGATGTTGGTGCCGTACTCAACCATCTTGTCAGCATGGAACATTCCTTGCTTTCCTGTTATGCCCTGTACGAGCACCTTGGCGTCTTCTTCAATCCAAATTGCCATCACTGACCACCTCCAATGAGTTTCACAATCTTCTGTGCCCCCTCAGCAAGGTCATCAGCAGGGTGAATGTTCAGAGTTGAGGCTGCGAGAATCGCCTTGCCCTCGTCAACGTTGGTCCCAGCCAAACGGACGACGAGCGGGACATTCAACGAAAGGGCCTCTGTGGCAGCGATGACGCCCCGAGCGATGATATCGCAACGCATGATGCCTCCGAAGATGTTGACGAGGATGCCCTTGACATTGGGATCTTCAAGAATGATGCTGAACGCCGTTTTGACCTGCTCTTCGTTGGCACCGCCGCCAACGTCGAGGAAATTGGCCGGCTCTCCACCGTACAACTTGATGACGTCCATCGTGGCCATGGCCAATCCAGCACCGTTGACAAGGCAACCAATGTTTCCATCGAGCTTCACATATGAGAGGCCGGTTTCTTTGGCGCGGATCTCGACTTCCTCTTCTTCGGAGATATCCCGGAGTTCATCCCAATCCTTGTGTCGGAATTCAGCGTTCTCATCAAAGGAGACTTTTGCATCCAGCGCAACGATGTTGTCGTCCGCTGTGCGAACGAGGGGATTGATTTCAAGCATGGCGCAATCGCTGGAGACAAACATGGTGTACATGGATGTCAAGGCCCTTGCGAAGGCCTTGTGGGCTGCACCAGCCAATCCAAGCGCTAGGCCCAGGTCCCGCTTTTGATAACCAAGAAGTCCAGCGTTGGGGTCAACGGTGATTTTGTGGATCTTCTCAGGGGTTGTTTCAGCCACGTGTTCAATGTCCATGCCACCTTCGGTTGAGGCCATGATGAGTACGGATTTGTTTTCCCTGTCCACCAAAATTGCGAGATAGTATTCGTGGGCGATGTCGCAGCCTGATTCAACGTAGAGGTTGCGAACAAGTTTTCCTTCATCACCGGTTTGAATGGTGACGAGAATATTTCCAAGGATGTTGGTAGCGTAGGTTTCGACCTCTTCCCTGGAAAAGGCGATCTTAACGCCACCTTCCATTACAAGGTCGCCCGAGTCAGGGGCGTAGAGGTTCCCTTTGCCTCGGCCGCCAGCATGGATTTGGGATTTGACAGCGACCACCTTTGAGCCAAGTTGGTCATAGGCGGAGAGCGCATCGCTCACGGTTGTGCAGTGGACGCCTTCAAGCACGGGAACACCGTGTTGTTTGAGCAATGCTTTTCCTTGGTACTCATGGATGTTCATGGTGTTCTCCAATCGCTTGGAATGGAAGGCCGTCTTTCAATACTTTGGAGTCGCTCGTTGCGTGATGTTTTGATGGTGGTCTTGATAACATACGCCTCGGAGGGGAAGGTAATGCAGGTCGTGGTCTTGGCTGGTGGTATCGGTTCTCGGCTTCAGCCGTGGACCAACAGCATCCCCAAACCCCTTTTGCCCGTTCTTGACCAAACACTCCTTGAGCACGTGGTTCGTTCCCTCCCTGTTGACATGGTCGACGAAGTCGTGGTCGCTGGAGGCTACAAAGTCGACCAAATCAAAGCCTACTTCGATGCAGCTGACGCTCCGTTTGATCTACGTATTGTTCCCGAAGATGAGCCCCTTGGAACTGGCGGTGCTTTGGGAAATTGCCGTGATGTGGTCAGCGGAACCTTTGCTTGCTTTAATGGAGACATCATCTCCTCGTTGGATGCCTCGTCTTTGTTGAACACGCATCGCACCAACGGTTCAGTTGGTACCCTTGGTTTGTGGGAGGTTGAAGATCCGACTCGTTTTGGAATCGTTGGCCTTGACGAATCCAACAAGATTACGAAATTCAAAGAAAAGCCTACTCCAGAAGAGGTTTTTTCAAACCTCATCAACGCCGGTTCTTACATCTTCAACGATGATGTCTTTGATTGGATGCCCCACGGTAAGCACTCCATAGAACGGGATGTTTTCCCGAAGTTGGCTGCTGAAGGGCAGTTGAGTGGTGTGCCATTTGAGGGGTATTTCATCGATGCAGGTACGCCGGATGCATGGAATCAAGCGGTCAAAGCCTCCATCGTTCATGAACGCTACACAACGGGGCAAGTGGCCGGGCGCTCTCCTTCGTGGTTTGCCAATGAGGCAACCCGTTCGTTGGTTTCTGTGAGTTCTAAACTGGAACATTGCATGGTGGCGGAGGGCTGTTCAATCGGGGCCTCGAATGTCTCAATGTCCACCTTGTTGAAGGGGTCGAAAATCGGAGATGCCGCCACGGTGTCATCTTGTTTGATAGGGCAAACAGCTACCGTGGGCAACGGTTGTCAACTGCATGGCGTTATCGTTGACCATGGTGTCAATGTCCCAGACGGCACGGTGCAAGAAGGGGGCTCTTGGCCTCCGCGGGTATGAAATCTGCTAAATGCAAGTGGCCAAGTGCGTGATGCATGGACCGTCCAATGATCGTTGTCAATTTCAAAACCTACGCGACTGCCTCCGGGGGTGAAGCAGAGACTCTTCTTGCCGCCATGGAAGCCCATGCCGATGGCGCGGCCACGATGGTAGCCGTTGCTTCAGCCTTTGATTTGGCCATCTTGGCCCAACAAGCGACGGGGGTTGAGGTCTGGTCTCAACACCTTGACCCGGTTGGACTTGGTGGATACACGGGCTGGCTTGAACCCCAAACCGCTCTTCACAGAGGAGCAAAAGGCTCAATCATTAACCACGCTGAACACAAGGTGGAACTCGACCATGTACGCACACTGCTGGACATGCTTCCTGAGGGTTTTCCAGTGTGTGCTTGCGCTGCAGATGTTGAGGAAGCCAAGGCTTTGGCGAAGCTCAATCCGACCTACATCGCCGTTGAACCGCCTGAGTTGATTGGCGGTGACATCTCCGTGACGACCGCAGACCCTTCCATCGTGAGTGATACAGTTGCTGCCGTCAAAGCTGTCAACCCCAATGTTCGGGTGTTGTGCGGTGCTGGCGTCAAGAGTGGGAAGGATGTAGCGAAAGCCCTCGAACTTGGTGCTGAAGGTGTTCTTTTAGCAAGCGGCGTCACCAAAGCAACGGACGTTCACGCCGTCTTGAGTGACTTGGTCGCTTCGCTTTGACTGAACACAAGTTGTTCACTTCGTTGCCGGAGTTTAGCCTGAGCCAATCCGCTTACAGCCGGGCATTGTTTGCGGTGATGGCAACCTTTGCAGTGTTTGTTATGGACAGCAAGGGGCAAGGTGTTGAGCGAGGGGTCAGCCATGGCCCACCGTGAGAGCCAAGACATCTCCTGAACATCGTGCTTCATCAGACCGATGGCTTGTTCCATCAATTGAGGGGTTATCTCGAGGCTGTGTTCATGCCACCTGCTTCCCTTCCACTGAATCACCTTGAGACGGAAAGCGGTTACATGGTCAGGAAATCCCTCGTTTTTTAGTGCCCAAAGCACGGTGAGGAGATGCTCCAGTTGTTGGGTCATCAACGCATTTCGTGGGCTCCGAAATTGAATTCGAATCAAGGTCCAGCGATGTTGATGATAGACCGCAAGGTCTGGCGCTGCGTAGAATTCAACCCCATCAACTTCCGTTGAATCCAATCGGTCAAAGTACGCCCACCGACGAGGTTGTCCCTCCACCAAAGGCCGTAGTCCCGTAGACTGCTCAAGCAACTGTATTTGCTTCAAGCTCTGCTTGATCTTTTGTTGTCGGTACAGTAGAGGTGCTTCCATTTTTGCGGCCGATAATGAATCGTTGACCATTTGAGTAAACGTCCGTTCTAAGTAGGTCGTCGACCAGATCTTACGTTGGTACAAATCCTCGATCTTTCGACGCCAGGCCGCCCGCATGGTTCTGGTTAACAGTTCATCGAAGGTTCGAGGCTGGTGCTGCCGGCCTACCGTTTGGGATTTGGAATGAGGGGAGGGTCGCCCATAAGTAAGGGCCCACGCACGTGGGCAGGCATTCATCAAGCGTGAACTCGTTTGACTCCAGTGGTGTGTCGGCTTGTTCATGACCTTGACCATTCAGGTCAACCCAGATAACGCTCGTGGTCAAAGTACGCCGAGTTCAAACACGGTGATGGTGGCGTTAATGGCCATCCAAAGGGCGATGGGCGTCAATATCCAGCCCACAAATTGTGCAAATACCTCTCCGCCGAATTTTCCAAACAAGCGGGAGAATGGGCCGCCCCATGACGAGACAATACGAAGGAGAAGCACCACCAATCCACCACTCAAAGTAAACAGAAGGAGGAAGAAGATGGCCATCCCTATGCCGCCCCCGCCCGCAAGAATTGACGATCCTACGGATTGAGTGAACAGGTTCGGGAATGCCAGCCAGCCGAACCATCCCATCCAGATGCCAAGGAGGACGTCCCGGTCCATGTCAACCGGGTCACGCCAATCTCGGAATGCCTTGGGGAAACTGCGATGCAAAAGGCGACCGAGCAAATCCGCTTCATAGGGCGCCCCACGGCGAGCGGTGAAGAAACACATCTCCAGCATCCACACCATCATGGCGATGTCAAGAAGGAAACGAACCGTCATTCCTGCGGGGAGGATGGTGAGCAACAACGCTGGGAGGTTGACCATCAAGATGCCAGTTCCTGCGGCGACGATGATCGAGCCCCATAGCAAACCTGGGGGAAGCGGTTCCTCGGGGGGTTTCCATTCGTTTCTCGGCAAGGCGAGGAGGAAGAGGAACAACCCCGGGCCGAGGAGCAAACCAAAGTAAGAACCGAACGAATTCGGTCCGCCGCTTGTGATGGCGTCCACGGCCTCAACAATGTCGAGCATGGCGGCCGAGGAGGATTGGGAGAAGGTGATGTGCATGCCAGGGTCAATGATGACCACGCCATCCGACGCACCGATTGGTAGGCTGTTGGCGAAGGCCTTGTCCTCATCAAGGTACACCTTCCAAGACGCATTGGTTGAGGCTGCGAGGGAGACAACATCCGACATCCTGGCGTCGTCTCCTGTGACGATGTGAATGATGCTGATTCGATCTCCTAGTTGGTCCAGAGAGCGGTTAAATTCATTGGACTGAGTGAGGATTTGTTCTGAACCTGGGAGCACCAATCCGATGACAAGCGCCTCATTTCCAGCGACCAACTCGCTGATGCTCGCCGATGACCCATCGGGTGTGATTAGTTCCGAATCCAGGACCTTCGTGTTTTCAAGAATGACCGCATCTGCACCAAGGTTGGGTTGGTCAAAGACGGTTGGAAGGGTGAGCAGTGCTAACGCCAAGAGGGCTCCAAGGATTGGGGCGGGTAAGAGCAGGCCAGTCCGGAAGGCGTTGCCGACATAACCAAGCAGAGCCAAAGCCGTGGTGAGCGTGAGCCAAAGGCCTGCGCTGGCAAAGCCATCATCGCCTCCAGTCACCTCGAAGCGAAGAATACCCTCTGCGTGGCAATCGCTGTTGAGGTCCCCTGCAATGGTTCTCAAACAAAACTGAAGGTTCATTTCTCCAAGGGGCAAAGGTTTGGCACCCGACCACGTGTAGACCGAGTTGTTTCCTCCAAGGTCTCGAGTCATTCGTATTCGACTTGCACTTGTTTCGAGGAGGTACTCTCCATCGCGTGTCGATTTTTCGGTTGGAGGGAGAGGTCCCCAGATTTCCCATTTTTCATCTCGCAGGTCCTCAAGTCCCCAAGGTAGCCTGTGTTCAAGTTCCACGTGGGCGAGGCGAGCGGTGTCGACCAATATACTCGCTTTGGGTTCGTAAAGGACGCCTTCGATGATCACTCCACCGCTGTTGTGTTCAAAACCTCCCCACTGAACACGCGCTTGAGTTCCGAGGCACCGATGTTCTATAGAGAGGCTTACTGATATTGAATCTCCGGGCGACATGCTGAGTGAAACATTCTGCATTTCTCCAGAGAAGTTCATGGCGTCGTTTTCGGCTGAGGTGTCCAAGGTTTGAGTCACATCTGTGCTGTAGAGTTCACTACCGCCAACACTGACGCTGTACGAGAGCGTTGTGCTCGAATCGGTGAAGGTTTGGCGAGTGCATGACTGAGGGCCGCCACCGCCTTCAATGATGGCTGAAAAATACACGCCCATGAAGACTTGAGCCTCCACGCTTTGCTCCACAGGCGGGCTTTGAAGCGTGAATACAGGAACTGGCCCACCGGTGACGCCGACGGTAAATCCACCCACGGCGGAATCGGTTTGTTCCCGCTGGAGCACGGCTTCCTCCACGTCCAATCCTTCGACATAAAGGCGTTCGATTGGATTGATTTCCCACTCAACAAACCCGGGCTCGTATGTTTGGTCTTGATTGGCTGAAACCATGTCGGAAACGCCGATGCAAAGCAGCAAACACAAGGTCCCGATGGCCCATGCTTGACGCCCCATGAGCAGACCAAGGCGTTTTGGTTCAAGAAGCCAATGCACCAATGAACATTGGGTTCAAAGGCTTCCAAGGTAGACAGCCATCAGCAAGACTCCACCGGTAATGGCGGAAGCGTTCACAGCCCCCTTACTCATGTAGCCACGGTTTTCGAGGAGGGCTCCAAGGTAGCTGTCGATTTGGCATCCGAGCCAGCCGATGACAGCAAGCACAGCACCCAATTGAACACCGTTGGTGGAGGCCGTATCGCTTCCTGTAAGCCACCAAGCCAGGAGGGTCAAGATGGCCACGACGGCTGAGCCCACAGCCGCTGCTAGTTGTCCATTTGGAGAGAATCCTCCGTTTTCACCCTGTTCACAGGGTTTGAAGGTGGTGATCATGCGAACACGTGGGTCCAAGCAACCGATTTCGCTGGCGAAGGTATCCGATGCGGCAACGGCGACGGCAGCCCCGAACATCCACACGACGGTGTCCCAATCGTCTGAAAGGTAGGCATAGATGCAAATCAGCCCGGGGATGGCTCCGTTCGCCACGACGTTTGTCCACCCTCGGTGCCCGTCGCTTGATTCGCTCAATCCAAGCGCCTTCTTCTCCTCAAAGCGCCACTTTGTGGCTTTGTGAGAAGTGAGGAGGAAGCCAAGGAGAATAAGCAGCCAAGTCCAATGGCCCAGTCCACCAACGACCAGACCAAGAAGTGCCGCTGCATTGGCACCCTTTTTATCAAGCATTTTGGCTTTTGAAGACATGACTAAAAGCGCAACGACAAGCCCAGCGGTGACCAGCAAATTTCCTGAATTTGGGCCGCTGGAAAAGACGTCCATGGTCAACACCTTGTCAAAGAACACTTTGCTGTTCTGCTTTTGCGAAAGCAATACGGTTTTTGAAGACCGCACCCGATAATGTAGCCTTTTCCTCACTCTTTTGGACTCAGTACGATGGTTGGAAGCCAACGTAAGATGCAAAACCAGAGGATGAGAACCATGAGCACCAGCCAGGACAGTTGGAGAAGAATCGCCAATCCAGAGGTGTTGTCGCTCAAAATCATTCCAACCCCCCAAGACGAGCCGTTCCAAAGAGCATGGCCTGCGATGGCCATCATCAGGCCGATGGAGATGGTTTGAGGCATGGGCCATGCGTGCTTTTGGTGCTTCCCAAGCAATTTCACCATCTGTGGGGAGGGGATCGTCGCCCAACTTGATTGCTCAATGATGGTGCCTTTTTTGTCATACAGGACCCAGTTGGCTTCAGCATCATCCGAAAGATAGGCTGTTCCTGATATCGATGGTAGGGTATTCCCTCTGCTCAACCAGCATCCGATAGCATACCCGCTAAGGCCGGTCCACATGGCGTGGCCCGGTATCGAACTTAGGCCCCTCAATGTGGCGGTAAAGAAGTAGGATATACTGCTGTAATCTCCTGCAAGCGCCATTGAAATGTAGGTTGCATTTTCCAACAAAGCAAATCCCAAACCAACGGTTGAGCCGACGTAAAATCCGTGTTTTGGAGAGATGATGAGGTGACTCAGTGCAAGCACGGCCATTGCTTTGCACAGTTCCTCCCCGACAGGTGCAGATACAAACAGAATCAATCCTTCACCGAGGGTGCCGGTGGCGAATGGATCGAGGCCAACAACTCCAATCAATATTGGAGAAAGAAGGGAATTGATGACGATGGCAGGAACCGTTGAGAGCATGCCTGCTGCCAACATCCATTCAGCGTCACGGCGAGCAATGTGGATTCCAAAATGCCGACTGGTGATGGACCACCATGCAAAAACAGGCGTCGCAAATCCAATCAGCCACGCTGGAAGGACGACCAACAACGCCAACAGAACCGTCCAAACATTGGCTCCCAACAGCGTGAGCGGGAGCAAGCAAACAGTGGAGAGACCAACACCGAGAACAAACAACAACCAAAGGTGGGCGGGACGGGGCATCTCAAGGGGTGCTGTGGAGCGGAAAAGGTGATGTTGGACTTTGGTTGCTCCAGGTGATTTCACCACCATTCCACC
>VMHT01044871.1_pt1 | contig 14132 bp, 20 predicted proteins | sample 4693611 | NCBI WGS metagenome assembly VMHT01 (sample SAMN12280063, study PRJNA550983) | marine metagenome | isolation source: seawater sampled from same location over 5 years 0.02-0.2 micron viral filtrate | place: USA: collected off the coast of southern California halfway between the port... ... | reverse complement strand
GGCAGTAAACAAAAAGGTGCGTGTAGACCCTAAACGTAATCGTGTGTGGTCAATAGTGCGTAGCTTTCGTAGAAACTCATAAACCAAGCATCAATTACACATGACGCGATTACAAATGGGAGAGCATTGAATGAAGTATAACTTTAAAAATTATCAGAATAGAATGTATGAGGATACGTACTTGCGTAATCTGTTGTACAAGGTTATATTCGCTTTAGTTATTTTCTTAGTGACCTTGATGTGGGTGACTTTAATTTATAAGGGAGTGTATTAATATGAGAGATATAAATGTTCTAAGTTGCTTTGACGGTGCTAGTTGTGGTCAACTTGCCCTCAAGAAGTTAGGTATACCAATCGGTGCTTACTATGCATCAGAGATTGACAAGTATGCTATACAAGTAACCCAAGCTAATTTTCCTAATACAATACAAGTAGGGGATATCACAAAGGTTAGTCTTTACAGATTCAATCATCATATTGACTTAATGATGGGTGGCTCACCATGTCAAGGATTCAGTTTTGCTGGGCATCAGCTTAACTTTGATGACCCACGTTCCAAGCTATTCTTTGACTTCATACGTATACGTGATGAGTTACGACCTAAGTATGTGCTATTGGAGAATGTGCGAATGGCTAAAGAATCACAAGATATCATATCTAAGTATATGGGGTGTGAGCCTATTAAGATTAATTCAGCTTTACTGTCTGCACAGAGTCGCAATAGGTTGTATTGGTTTGTACAATACGATTGGGATTTGGAGAAGTATGTACCTATTCATATAGACCAACCACAAGACAAGGGTATCAAACTCAAAGATATACTTGAGGACTTACCCTTTGGTGAGATACCACAGTACCTTGCTAACAATTGGAGTGGTTCTCCTCGTGGTGATAGGGTCAAGTCTGTTGATGATGACAAGGCTAACTGTTTGACTGCTAGTATGTACAAAGGACAGATACCTACGTTTGTAAAGAAACCTAATCCAACTATGTCTAAAGAGGGTTTACTTCATGTTGGTACTGCCAATCTCAAAGGGCATGATAGCATCAAACGTGTATACTCTGATAAGGGCAAGTCACCTACTCTTACAACTATGGGTGGTGGTCACAGAGAGCCTAAAGTTCAGATGGATTTACCTTTTGTGGAAAGTCAAGGCGAGTACCTATGGCGAAAGCTTACACCCTTAGAGTGTGAGAGGTTGCAGACTATGCCAGATAATTACACCAATCATGTATCCAAGACACAGAGATACAAAATGATTGGCAATGGTTGGACAGTAGATGTGATTGCTCATATACTCGGTAGTGTATATATTAATTCAGAAAAGCAATGGACTAAAATGTATCAAACAAAGGAGTTAGTGTAATGCTATTGGAATCAATGATATGCCTAGCACTCAACGTGTACCATGAAGCTAAGAATCAAAGTTACGTAGGGCAAGTGGCAGTTGCACAAGTTGTAATGAATAGGGTAAGAGATACACGATATCCCAACACAGTATGTGACGTAGTTAAACAAGGTGATACATACAAATGGAAACCGGACTTTCCTATCAAGAATAGATGTCAATTTAGTTGGTACTGTGATGGCAAGAGTGATAAGCCTAAAGAACATAAGGCATGGAGAAATGCAATGCACATTGCTAATGGTGTATACAATGGACACCTAGATGACTTTGTTGAGGGTGCTACACACTACCATGCACACTATGTCAATCCTAGTTGGGCAGATACTAAGACGTATGTAACACGAATAGATGACCACATATTTTACAGATGGGAGATTGAAGGGAGTAAGAAATGAAATGGGATGCAGTAGCATTAGATAATGCAATTAATGAAATGGGTGTTATGCAAGCTTTTAAACGTGGTGTATTACATGGATTATTATTTCAAGAAAGAGATAATGAACAGACCCATGAATACTACAGAAAAGGTTATAACTTTGGCATGGATATCTATCATGGAACTGTTGTATATAAAGGTGAACTTAAACCAAAAGATAGGAGAATAAAATAATGTGGCATAGAATAACAGACTTCTTTAATGTGGAGTTTCATAAGAATTATGGTGAGGGTACAAAGTATGACCTTGACTATGGTAAGTTGCTAATAATCGCATTGTGTGTTTATATAGCAATACAAGTATCTTAATAATTAATAACAAGGAGAAATAAATATGAAGATAAAAACTATAATTAAATTGGCAGATGTCTTAGATGATTCAAGACGTATGCCTTGCGATATGTATAAGCTGGATGAGAGCAGTTATATGTCTGAAAGCAGAGGAGATGCCATACCTATAGCTGATATGGATATTGTGTATCTTGTAAGAGCTTTCAAGAAAAGTATAGCTAAGGATGTTAGTCATGTTAGTGATGCTGATTTAATCAAACAGAACAATGACTTAATCGCAGCGAACAAAACTTTAGCTAGGTTACATGATGCATGGAAAGAGAAAGCTATGAACATGGTCGAGAAGAGTACCTATAAAGAGGACTTGAAAAAGACTGATGATATAGTTGAAAACAATGACAAGATATACAAGAAGAACTTGCAAGAGCAAGAAGATAAAGTCTTAGCATTGTCCTCTAAAATAACAAATCTTCTCAGCATCATTGAGGAGAAAGATGAGTTGTTAGATAAACAAACTTCTCATACCGAGTATTGGAGAGATACTTACTATAAATCATCTAGTGTAAAAGGTGAAGTAAAAATGTTTAGTGAGATACCTAACGATACGGATGGTAAAGCATTTGTTGCCCAACTAAAACAGTATCTGAATAAGGAATCTTACAAGATTAGGGTTCGTGGTCAGTATCTTAACGATAAGACTAAAGATACAGAAGGTTGGAGACGTTATGAGATGGGTCAACCAATCGATAAATCAAAATGTTTACGAGTTTATGTAGACACCAAATAGGGAGAAGCACGATGACTATATATAATGTAAAATTTGTTTTAGAAGTAGATAAAGTAAATGATGTGAGTACACACGAAGATGCATATTCTCGTCATTTGTCACCTGAGTATAAACAAAAGGAATTTGTTTTGAAGGAATTGGCAAATAGAATGTATCTGAATAAACAACAAACTGAAAATTTGCTTAACTACTTTTTAACTTCTACTGATGAAGGTGAAGACTTTGACATAGAACTAGAAGAAAGGTACTAACATGACTACAAGACATAAGATGTTAGGTGTTACTTATGATTGGGAGAATGAGAAAGCAATACTTAGTTATTCTTCCAATTTTAATAGCTATAGTAAATTAGAAAAGTTAGACAGTTTGTCTGATGTGATAAATTTATTACAACAAAAGTACGATGCTACACTTGAAAAAGAATCATATAGGGAGAAGAATAATGACTATCAATAAAAAAATGTCAATCATTGACAAATTAGATGAGCAACAAAAAGAAAGGTTGCTTACAGAAATTAATAACTTAAAAGATATCGTGAATGATGTACAAGATACATGTCCTATCGACTATCACAAGGTTATTAATCTTGGTGGCTTAGAATATTTTTTAGCTGAGATATTTAATTTAGAGTTGCCTAAACATGACGATTGTCATCACACTAATAGATGGCGAAACTATAAGATTAAGAAATCTTCTGGTAATGAATAAAAGTTGCTACTGAGTATAGGGGTGATGATATCTGTACAACACAATATCAGTTGACTTTATATTCAGTATGAACTATAACTATAATATAAACTTAATAATGGAGAATGCTATGCCTTTAGATGGTATATTGGAAGACACTAAATTAATTAACATAAACAATGAGTTAGACTTTAAAGTTTCATTTGAGCCTACAAAGTTTAATAAAAAGAAGTATGTTATCAATGAAACTACAGGAGAATATATAGGGGTAGTGGGTAACAGTTTTAACTGTGCTTCACATCCTGACTTCTTCAAAGGTGTAGCTGATGTTATACAAGACAACAGAACTGCTGATGAATTAGAGGGTGCTATCGTCAAATCCTTTTCATCACGTAACAATGCATGGGGTATGGTTGATATCACACTACCTAATGTACGGTCACTAATCACGACAGACAAGCATCAGACAAGCTTGCATGAAAGAATAATTGGATTACATGCCGTAGACGGTTCTTGTTCTAATCAAGTATTCTTTGGGCAGATAGATAGCTTCTGTACAAATGGTCAAGTTGGTGGTGAACATGATAAGATACGTAAGAAGAATACATCTAACTTCTGTATGGATAGGTTCATACAAGAACTTAAAGATGCTAGGCAAAACTTCTATGCTCAATCTGCAAACTTACAAAGGTGGGCAGAAACACCAATGCCTATATTAGTTAATGTTATAGACATACTAAAAGAGATTATCCCATCAGAAAGAAAAGCTGAGAAGATGGCTAGTCTTTATGCACAAGAAGCACAGACAAGAGGTGCTAATGTGTTCAGTCTGTACAGTGCATTCACTAACTACTCAAGCTATGCTGATGCACAGAATGGTTTCATACTAAGAGATACTGGTAACGATACCAAAGCTGAATCAATGTGGCAGAGAGAACATGAGGTATCTAAGTGGTTGTCTAGTCCTAAGTTTAAAGCACTAGTAGCAGCCTAATGAGAAGAAGACCTAAACGTATACATAAAGATGAAGCTATATCATTGAAGCTATCTCTTAGAAAAGGAGACACAAGAGATGATGGATTTCGCTTTATGTACTATACAAAACTAGAGGGATATCCAATAAGAGAAGTATGGATGTCTCCTAGTTCTTGGGAGTATAGAAAAAAACAAAGACAAAAACGAGCCGAAAAAGTAAGAAATAAGAAAAAGGCATTTATAAAAAGAGTTAAATTGTATTATGGGTGTATACTTTGTGGCTATAATAAACATCCAGATGCTCTACACTTTGACCACATAAATATACATAGTAAGTTAAAGGATATAAGTGCTATGGTTTCATTTAGTAAAGAAAAAATAAAACTAGAGATGAAGAAATGCAGAATATTGTGTGCTAATTGTCACGCAGCACATACTGCCAATCAAAGAGAAGAAGGAGTGTTTAATGAAAAGAAATAAATTCCCACGATATTTACAGGAGCAGAAATATGGAAACGGTATGGTTTTTTACAGATATAATCCTACTGCTAAATATATTGATGAAGGCATTGTCACACGTACTAACTTAGGTTCTGATTTGTCAATAGCAAAAAGACAAGCTAATGAATTTAACAAATTGATTGATGCATTTTTGCAACAAGAATCTGCAATTGTGTCTGTACAAAACAATCCTACTGTACAAGGTTTAGCAGATGAATATTTATTATCTAGTGATTTCAATATGTTAGCAGAGAAATCTAAACAAGATTATCAATACTTCATAAAAAATATGTTACTGACTAATGTTGATGGCAGACCTTTGTCAAGAATATATTTAAAAAATATGACGAGTTCTAAAGCAAAGAAAGCGTATGAAGTATGGCTAACTCGTGGCATTTCTATGGCTAATCACGTCTGCTCTGTATCAAGAAAGATGTACTCTTATGGAATGGAGATGGGTTATGTACAAAGTAATCCATTCTCTACTTTCAAATGTAGAACACCTAAAACTAGAAAAACTCTTTGGACAAGAGACCAAGTGAAACAATTTCTAGATTATGCCTATTCTAATTTCAAAACACGTAACTTAGGTTTAATTGTACAAATGGCTTATGAATGGTGTCAAAGAATTGGCGATATGAGATTGTTAAAGTTTGAATACATAGATTTTGACAATGGTATTTTACATCTAGAGCAATCAAAACGGAGAGCCACAGTACATCTTCCGATTAGCGATGAACTGCTATCTATGCTTGTACAACAGAAAGAAGACTATGGATTCCAAGAATATGTTGCACCCACGCCAAATGCGATTAGAGGAGCGTACAAGCCTTATAGTCTTCATGGTATATCCAAGCTAGGAAGAAAGGCTATGTCTTCTGCAGGACTGTCTAATGAGCTACGATTGGCAGACTTACGTAGAACAGGTACAACTGAGATGGTTGAAGCTGGTGTATCTATGGGTCAAATAATGTCTGTTACAGGACATGCAAATCCCAATAGTGTTATGCCTTACATGAAAAATACTTACCTTAGTGCAAAAAAAGCATTGACAACACGTGAATCCGTTGTTATAAGCACAAGGCAAGTGCCGAACAGCTAACATATATATTAACATATATATGATACATATAAGTGATATATACATATGAATATAAAACAATATATAAATGATTTACATTTAACTGTAGGCGAGAGTAGACGAATGAATTGTCCTAACTGTAATAGTTACAATACATTTACTGTGACCAATAACATGGGTTCAGTATTATGGAACTGTTACAAGTTATCGTGCAGTTTATCTGGTAGTTCTCGTGTTACAATGAGTGTAGATGATATTCGCACTGCAATGGACAGACAGATAGCTAATCAAAAAGATGAGACGTTTAGTTTTCCTGAACACATAGTACCTCATGGTAATCGTAAGGCAGTTACTATGTGGTGTGATGAGTGGAAATTATCTGCTGACCAACTTAACTTGTACTACGATGTCAAAGAGAATAGGGTTGTGTTTCCTGTCACTAGCAACGGTAAGATTGTTGATGGTGTGGGTCGTGCTTTAGGTAGAGTTAAACCTAAATGGAAACGATATGGAAAAAACACCTTGCCTTATTCTCACGGCTGTGGTAGAACTGCTGTTGTTGTTGAGGATTGTGTTAGTGCAGCTGTGGTTGCAAGCACAAAAATTGTTGGGGTTGCTGTGCTAGGAACATCTTTAGGTGAATCACATAAGCAATATCTTTCACAGTTCTCAACAGCAATAATTGCCTTAGACCCCGACGCATTAAAAAAGTCTTTACAGTTCACACGAGAATTACGTACTTACGTGAAAGATGTAAAGGTACTGAAACTAACAGATGATTTAAAGTATGGTCATTCTGTTGATATGATAAACTTAATAAGCCTAACCCCAAAGGAGTAAAATATGGAGTTATCATTAATACGAAGTCTCATGGATAAGAAGTTCTATGATGAACATAGGGGTGCTAAATGCCCTAATAGATTATTTAGCAAAGATGTTAGAAAGATAAAAGATGCTTTAGACAAAGCAATGGATACATACGAGAGGACTGTGACACCTGACGAGATTGAAGCCTTGTTCATGTCAAACAATCCGACCATGACCACTGCACAGAAACAAGCATACTCATCTTTATTTGGTGGCATCAAACGTGAACAACCAATGGGAGAAGACATTGCACAAGAAGTTCTTTCTAAGATGTTTCAACAAGTGGTGGGTGAGGATATTGCTAATCTTGGCTTTGACTATGTCAATGGTTCTCAATCTACACTTGAACCTCTTCGTCATATTTTGGAGCAGTATGGTGATGATTTTACTCCAAATCTAAATATAGAATGGGAAGACATAAGCATAGAGTCTTTGCTGTCTAAGAATGATTTAGAAGCACGATGGAGTTTTGGTATACCGAGCCTTACAAGAGTTGTCGAAGGTGTAAATGCTGGACACTTGATTGAGGTAGGTGCTAGACCAAACACAGGCAAGACATCCTTTCATGCAAGTCTTATTGCATCTCCCGGTGGCTTCGCACATCAAGGTGCTAGATGTATTATCTTGTGCAACGAAGAAGGTCCTCATCGAGTTGGAGCACGTTACTTGACGGCAGCGACAGGCATGACAATGCATCAAGTCAAGGACAATCCACAAAGAGCACAAGAGTTGTATGGCAAAGTTAGAAAGCATATTGATATTAAAGATGCATCTAATCGTGATATGGCTTGGGTTGAGAGTGTATGTAAGTCATACAAGCCTGACGTAGTTGTATTGGACATGGGTGATAAGTTCGCTAGGAGTGGTGGTTTTGCTAGACCTGATGAAGCACTCAAAGCAAATGCTATCTATGCAAGACAAATAGCTAAAACACATAACTGTGCTATGTTTTATATGTCTCAACTATCTGCTGAAGCAGAGGGTAAGATTGTTCTTAATCAATCAATGATGGAAGGTAGTAGGACTGGTAAAGCTGCTGAAGCAGACTTGATGGTATTGATTGCAAAGAATCCACCTCTTGAGGGTCAAGATGAGGAAGGTCCTGAGAGACATTTAAATGTTGTTAAAAATAAGTTGACAGGTTGGCATGGTAGTGTTACTTGTCAATTGGATTATAAAACAGCTAGGTATACAGCATGAAGCTAACACTTGACGTAGAAAATACTGTTACTCATAGAGATGGTAAGTTACATCTTGACCCATTTGAGACAGACAACAAACTTGTGATGGTAGGTTGCCTTACTGATAACGGTGATGAGTATTTGTATAGAGACAACTTTGATGGTGTGCAAGAACTATTAGACCAAGCAACTATCCTTATAGGACATAACATAGTACATGACTTATTATGGTTATGGGAATGTGGATTGAAGTATGACGGTCCTGTATTTGATACGATGTTAGTTGAGTATGTTTTACAACGAGGTATCAAACAACCACTATCTCTAGAAGCATGTGCTAATAGATATGACTTGGCTACTAAGAAACAAGATACTATGAAAGACTACTTCAAGAACAAAGTACCTATTGATGAGATACCTAAGCAAGAGTTGTCTGATTATTTATCTGCTGATTTAAAGGCAACACAAGAATTATCAGATGTGTTATACAAGAAACTAAACACAGAAGATTACTCAAAATTAATGAGTACCGTTTTACTGACTAACAAAGTTGCTCTTACACTAGCTAGAATATATCAAACAGGTTTTACTGTAGACACTAGTAAGTTAGACGAAGTACGAGTTGAGTTTGAAACAGAAAAAAGTGATATAGAACAAAGACTTAACAAACAAGTACATAGTCTAATGGGTGATACACCTATTAATCTTAATAGTCCAGAACAAATGTCTTGGGTTATATATAGTAGAAAACCTAATGATAAAAGTCTATGGGCAAATAACTTTACTCCTTATATGGATACAAAAGATTATAAGAAGTGTGTAGAGAATAATTCTACTATTGTTTATAAGACTGATGCACGTAGGTGTGGTACTTGTCTAGGTGTAGGTCAAATAAGAAAGGTTAAGAAAGATGGAACTCCTTATTCTAGACCAACTAACTGTAACGATTGTGATAGTAGTGGCTACCATTTTATTGCAAATCAGAAGATAGCAGGATTAAAGTTTAATGCACCTAATGCTAAATGGGTTAGTGCTAATGGGTTTAGTGTTAACAAAAGTAACTTAGCATTACTTCAAGGTGTTGCACGAAAGAATGATATGCAAGAAGCATTAAGCTTTCTTACTGACTTACAGAGACTGTCTGCATTAGATACTTATCTGTCATCATTTATACACGGCATATCAACTTACATGAAACCTGATGGCAAATTACATGTTAGGCTTTTACAACACAGAACATCTACAGGTAGATTTAGTGGTGCAGACCCTAATATGCAGAACATGCCTAGAGGTGGCACATTCCCTGTTAAGAAAGTATTCATATCAAGATGGAGTGGTGGCAAGATACTTGAAGCTGACTTTGCTCAGTTAGAGTTCAGAGCCGCTGCCTACCTATCACAAGACGAGGTTGCTATAGATGAAGTCACTACTGGATTCGATGTTCACTCATATACGTCTAAAGTTATTACAGATGCGGGTCAATCGACTTCTCGCCAAGATGCAAAAGCACACACCTTCGCACCACTCTACGGTGCAACAGGATTTGGCAGAACAAAAGCTGAAGCAGCTTACTACACACACTTCACAGAAAAGTATCAAGGAATCAAGTCATGGCACTCCAGATTGGCTACGGAAGCTATGAACACAGGTATGATTACAACACCATCAGGTAGACAGTTCTCCTTCCCAGATATAAAAAGATTAACAAATGGTAAGGTTACAAACTTTACACAGATAAAGAATTACCCAGTACAATCCTTCGCTACTGCTGATATAGTTCCTCTCGTATTAGTTCACATTGAGAGTAAGCTAGTTAGTATGAAGTCTTGTTTGGTTAATAGTGTCCATGATTCTGTAGTCATTGACGTTCATCCTGAAGAGGTCAAACAAGTATTATTTCTTATTACAGAAATTAATAGAGAGTTGACACAACTAATCGAATCACATTTTGCAATAAAGTTTAATGTTCCACTACTATTAGAATCAAAAATAGGAGATAATTGGCTTGACACTAAAGACGTTGCGTGATATAACTACAAAACTTAAAATAAAAGCGAGGTTCACATATGAGTGATTTAACAACTATTGATACAAATAACTATGCCGCTATGGCAAAAGCTATGGGTATCGCTGGAGAAGATTCTTCTGCTTCAAAGAAGAGTAGCACCCTACCAAGACTGAAGATACAACATAAGCCTATTATGGGCGAGGGTGAGATGAATGGTAAATCAGTAAAGCTTGAGGTTATAGATGGCGGCAACTATCTACTTGACCCTTTAGATGGCAACGTGGTTTATGCTTCATCAGCAACTATACGACCTTTTATGCAAAGATATATGTATAAAAGATATGTTCCAAACTTATCAGCTAAGGCAGGTGAGAAAAAGGGCGATTACGTTAAGACTGTAATGGCTGATAGTTTAAACATAGACTTGAAAGATACTAATGGTGGATTTAACTGTGGCAAACCTGCAGGTTACGTCAAGGACTTTCAAGCACTACCTAAACATCAGCAGGACTTATTGAAGTCAATTAAGAGAGTTCGTGCTATCTTTGGATTAGTAACATTGAATGATGCTAAGACAGCAGATGGTAAGCCTGTTGATTTGCCTGAGTCTCCTTTCATATGGGAAATTGATAATCGTGATGCTTTCAAGATTATGGGTGTACCATTTACTAAGTTAGCACAAATGAAGAGACTGCCAGTGCAACATAACATTGTGATTACCACAGAGGGTCATAAATCAAATAACGGTGATACTTTTTATCTGCCACAAGCAAGTTTAGATATCACAAATACTATATCTTTAACAGATGCAGACCAAACTATGTTCTCTGATTTTATGTCTTGGGTACAAAATTACAACGAGTGGGTTATAAACACTTGGAGTGAAAAATCATCTAAGGACATAAGTCAATCTGATAAAGATACAGTTGATAGTTTTATTGATATAGACAATCAAGAAGAGGTAGCATAATGCACCATCCAGCGGAATTGGCGATTCATCAGTATCTAGAAAATGCCACTAAAGGAGAAACTCGAATGAGTGACTCCACTATTGATAGAATAGGAGAGGAAATAAAAGATGCTTTGAAACGTCAATTCGCTGGAGGTAATAAACGAGATGAGTTTAGATTTCGTATGTCTAATGTAGGCAGACCATCATGCCAACTATGGTTTCAAAAAAATCACCCAGAAAAAGCGTTACCTAAGCCTACCACATTCGTTATGAATATGATGTTAGGTGATATTGTTGAAGCAGTGTTTAAGGGGTTGCTTACTGAAGCAGGTATGGAATACAAAGATAATACTGAAGTCGAACTGAAGCTAGATGATAATCTATCTATTAAAGGAACTTATGACATTGTTATGAATGATGCTGTAGATGATATTAAATCTGCATCTGATTGGTCATACAAGAATAAGTTTGAATCCTATGAGACACTCAAAGATGGTGACGGCTTTGGTTATATAGGACAATTAGCAGGCTATGCAAAAGCATCAGGACACAAGGTTGGTGGTTGGTGGGTTGTAAACAAAGCTAATGGACAGTTTAAATATGTTCCTGCAAGTAATATGAACTTAGAAGAAGAGTTAGACACTATAAAGAAAACTATAGCTACAGCAGAAGAGAAAGAGTTTAAGAGATGCTTTGAGCCTGTACCTGAGTTCTTTCGTAAAGTTTCAACAGGTAATATGATTCTAAACTCTAACTGCAAGTTCTGTGATTTTAGAAACACATGTTTTCCTACATTAAGAGAATTACCGGCACAGATGTCTCAAGCTAAAGAACCTAAGATGGTTCAGTATGTTAAGTTAAAAGGCGAAGCTTAGTGTCACCACACAAAGTACGACGTGAAGCTATAAAGTATGGGTATCGTAGTGGTTTAGAGCATAAGATATCTATTTATTTAAAAGAAAAGAAATGTCAATATACATATGAAAGTATAAAGATTGAATGGGAAGACTTAGCCTACAGAACATATACCCCGGATTTTATATTGTACAATGGTATCATAATCGAAACTAAGGGTAGGTTTTTAGCAGCTGACAGACGTAAGCACTTAGCAATAAAGAAACAGCATCCTAAGCTAGACATAAGATTTGTATTTACTAATAGTAGTAGCAAGCTTAGTAAAGGTGCTAAGTCTAGTTATGCTCAATGGTGTATTCGACATGGTTTCAGATACTATGATAGAATTATACCTGAAGATTGGCTGAAAGAAAAAGGCAAAAATAAACATGCAAACTTCATTAAGTTTGTGGGAACTAAAGTAAGGAGAAAATAATATGGATTATAAATCAAAGGGTGTAATGCCTGAAGATTTTTTCATTAAAGTAAATCCACATCTTAACAGTAATGGTAAGTGGAATGGTGGCATTGAAGTAACAATACTTCCCAATGAAAACAATCCCTTAGATGACGATGATTATTATCAAGTGCAGCATATCTGTAAGATGTTATGCTCAACATTAAACTTGTTAGAAACCGAACCCAAGCTTAGAGACAAGATAAATGATTATGTTGTAAATGTGTTTGACAAAGAAGAGCAGAAGTTCTATAAAGAAGACACCCCTAAAAAAACATATGAAGACAATATAATTAATGTGTCTTTTGTGAAGTCTGATACTTAATGAGACATATGGAGTTTATGAAGATGATGGAAAACAAAGAGTTATCTAAGTTACAAGAAGATATGATTAACCATCCTAGACACTACAATGAATCTGGAATTGAATGTATTGATGCCTTGCAAGCTATGTTAGGTGATGGATTCAATGCTTATTTACAAGGTAATATAGCTAAATACTTATGGAGATTTAAGTATAAGAATGGCATAGAAGACTTGAAAAAAGCACAGTGGTATCTGAATAAACTCATTGAGGTATATGATGACGATAAGAGTTAAGATAGTCTGCACTATTACTGTTGACCCAGATGAATATGCAATACCCGCAGACGGTGAATTAACAGAAGAGTTTGAAGACTACATAAGAGAATTTTTTTATGATATTGATGGAACAAAAATAACCCAACTAAAAGTAATAACGGAGACATAAATGATTAGCAATTACCTACCAACAGATTATCAAAACTTTATCGCATTATCTCGCTATGCAAGATGGAAAGATGAAGAACAAAGAAGAGAGAATTGGTCTGAAACAATAGATAGATACTTTAGTTATATGGAAAGCCATCTAAAAGATAATCATGGATACACTGTAACTAAAGCATTAAAAGAGAAAATGTCTGCACAGATAATGAACTTAGGTGTTATGCCTAGTATGAGAGCCTTGATGACATCAGGACCTGCTTTAGATAGATGTCATGTTGGTGGTTATAATTGTAGTTATATACCTGTGGATAGTCCTCGTGCATTTGATGAATGCATGTATGTTCTTATGTGTGGAACAGGTGTAGGTTTCTCTGTAGAAAGAGAAGTAGTAGATAAACTTCCTATCGTTAATGAACATTTTGAAGACAGCACTACGGTCATACATGTCGCAGATAGCCGACCCGGTTGGGCAAAAGCTTTAAGAGAACTTATTGCTATGTTATATGTAGGTCAAGTTCCTACATGGGATACATCACAAGTAAGACCTGCTGGTGCAAGACTAAAAACTTTTGGTGGTAGGGCATCTGGTCCTGCTCCACTTGAAGAGTTATTTAGATTCTGCATACAGAAGTTTCAAGGTGCTAAAGGCAGAAGACTATTTCCTATTGAGTGTCACGACTTGATGTGTAAGATAGGAGAAGTTGTAGTTGTTGGTGGTGTACGTAGGTCTGCTCTTATATCATTGTCTAATTTAGGCGATGACCAAATGAGACATGCTAAGTCAGGTCAATGGTGGGAGAATGAAGGTCAACGAGCATTAGATAATAATTCTGTAGCATTTAAAGGTAAGCCTGAGATG
>VMHT01067921.1_pt1 | contig 14134 bp, 13 predicted proteins | sample 4693611 | NCBI WGS metagenome assembly VMHT01 (sample SAMN12280063, study PRJNA550983) | marine metagenome | isolation source: seawater sampled from same location over 5 years 0.02-0.2 micron viral filtrate | place: USA: collected off the coast of southern California halfway between the port... ... | reverse complement strand
TGTCTTTACGTCAATTAAAATCTACTTCTAATTACGCTATCGCCGTAAAACGAATGTCTGCTGACAACGCAATCACTTCAATTGGGTTTGATGCAAACGGAGGCTTAGATACAGCGGCGTTGGCGGCGTTTTGTGGTAGTAACGACGGGTTTATTCAGGTGATTTATGACCAAAGCGGAAATGGAAACGATTCTGTTCAGATTAATACAAATTTAAATCCAAAGATTTACGATGGGACAACCGGAGTTATCGTAGATAATAACAATCTACCTACTATGCAGTTTGATGGGGATACTCAGGATTTCAGAAATGAAATTTTCTTCCGTTCAAATGAACCTGACGCATTCTTAATTTCACTTGTCGCTGACGCAACTGAAGGCGCTTCTAATGGCGAGTATTACGGAGGTCAAACTAATGCTTCAACAAATTGGTTTGCTACTTACGGTACAACGAGCAATTTCCGTTTCCGACATAACAATGATGCGGGTACGGGTAATGTAAATACTACATTTAGTTACCCCACTCCCGCACCAAGTGCAGGGGAAATGAGTAATTTAATATTGTACATTGATTCAGAAACCAAAAAATTAAATTACAATGGGCAGGAACTGACTGCTGCCGGAAATACTGTTTGGACATCCACAAGTGGTTATAAGTTTAATGTCGGAACGGTCGGAAGAGGTTATGCTGAAAATTTAAATTTGAAATTGTCAGAGTTAATCGCTTGGCCTAACCAAAACGGAACGGGATTGTCGGAAATTCAGACCAACACTAACACCTTCTACTCCATCTACTAAAAAAATTAAAAGATATGCCTATTAACAGCCCTGATATATTTGATTCTATAGGAGATGCTATCATTACTGGAGGTGGTGGTGGTGGTGGTGGTTCTACTACTTTTTTAGGTTTAACCGATACGCCATCTTCTTATTCGGGACAAGCCGGAAAAGTAGTAAAGGTAAACGGAGGTGAAACGGCTTTGGTTTTTGAAGATGCCACAGGTATGGTAACGCCTATTAATTCGGCTTACGCTAGCGTGGCTTTAATGGTTTCCGCCACGGGTATTTCTAATGGTGATACGGTAGCTACAGAAGGTTACTACAGTTTATCCGATGGAGGTGAAATGCTCTATACCGTTACCAACACGGATTTATCAGCAAGCGTAGACGGAGGAAGCGTAATTGCCCTTTCAGGTAGTTTGTACGCACAAGCGCAATTCCCGCCTTTCTATCGTCCTGAAATGTGGGGGGCAAAAGGAGACAATAGCACAGCGAGCGCGACTGTAAACGTAACTGCGTTTACCAATTTGTTTGCCTATATGGTAAGCAATAATAACCCGGTAGAACTGAATTCAGGAACGTACTATTTAAATAATAGCGTTCCTATGCTTGCACCGCTACCCTTCGACGGGAATTATGCGGACGGATTTTATGTGATAAATGGAAATGGAGCAACGCTACAAAGTACAGGTCGTAGCACCTCTACTTCTACTAGTTTAACCTTTAGTACGGGCGTTAAAACGCTTACAGTAGGTTCAGGTTTAGATTTTGTTGCGGGCGATAAAGTATGCATTAGTTACAGCGGTAATCGAATGATGGCCGTAGTAAATAGTTATTCAGGGACTACGCTCGTAGCCAACGTATACCAAGTAGATGGATACGAATTGATGCAATACCGTTCATCTTCTTTCGATTTTAATATTATTCCCGGAGCTACTTCAACCGTTTCGCTTCAAAGCGGCCACTTACTTCAAGCGGGTCAGCAAATTAGTATTAAGTCAGAATTTGAAATTGAAGCTCTCGCAACCATAAACAGCAAGGGAGGCACAAGTATGAGTGTTACTACTAATTCCAATAGTAGTACAACATATTCGTCAACCACCTCTCGAACGGTTGCAAGTTCAGGTAGTTTTGCTTTTGCTGTAGGCAGTAATATGGCACGTAAAATGTTAGTGGGAGCGCGATTAAAAGCGACCTCAACAGTTGACCCTACTGCAACGATTTCAGGTACATACAATTACACAGGAGGCACTCCTACAAATATTATTATCGTAGCCGATGCTAGTACAGGTTCGGGTACATTTAATAGTTGGACAATTACAGTAGAAGAGGTAGGTAATTATAATTTAAAAGTACAGCCCGGATTCACGCACAACAATTGGAGCGTAAAAGGTGGAATTACTATGCTCGACAGAAGCGTTGGCGTAAGGACTACCTCTACAAATACTTTTCGGCCTTCGTTTGCAACGGCCTCTAACGCATCGTTTGCAACGGCTTCAGGTTCTATCACCTTTTTCGCTAATGACCCTGTTATATCGACTGATTTAACGGGATACAAGGTTTTTATTGAACGTCCACGAGGGGGGTTTGCTAATGCTACAGGTATTGTTACGGCATACAACACTACTACAGGTGAAACTACGGCAAATATTACAAGTGTCAATTCTCCGTCAACCCGAAGCGATTGGGGCATTCAATTCACCAAGACGTTAGGAGATACACAGGCTTCATTTAGTGCTTCTACGACATCTTTAGCTCTTGGAACTAGAACGGGAATTAATTTAACTGTAACTCCTTTTGGATTTGATGTAACCGGGTATTGGGTAAACATCATGTACAAGTCGGGAAGTTCTTCAGGGAATAGTTCTGCTTACGATAAGTGTATGTGGGGGACAATTACCGCATACAACGATGGCACGGGGGCTATGACCGTTTCAACGGTAGGAAACAACACTACGGCTACATACGCTAATTGGGTAATTATGGCGTACCCGGTAGACCCCACTCAAGAATTTACATTCGATAATGTAATTCAACAAGACTTAGCTAATTACTCGGTGTATTTTGAGGGGGCAAAGGGGGATTTCTTTGGTTCTCCACCATTGGGTGCGCAAGTAAAAAACAGTGCGAGTGTATTTGCGGGGGGATATATTCTTGGATACAATCAGTCTACAGGTGCGGCAACGGCTTTATTGACGAGCGCCCAAGGCAATATGGATTGGACATATTGGACGGTTGTTTTACGAGGGCCAGACCGAGATGCTTCTTTTATTAGCGATAGAAGTATTGGGGCTAAATACGACATAAACAATATTAAATTTATAGGGCAAGGCAGTACGGGTTTTGATACTGGTTTAAAGTGGTCTAATAGTTATGGAAGTAGTTTGCGCAGGTGCGCATTTAGTAGCCTACAAATAGGTTATAACGCGCTTTTTAATTTAATGGGTTCAGTTGAAGACATTAATTACACTGCTTGTGCTTATGGTATTTGGGGAACTGAGGGCGATTGGCAGGGTGGAGCTACTCAATCCAATGTGCATTACGTTCGTAATAATCGATTCTTTGGCGATACAAGCGGTTTGGCCGGAATCAGGGTCACAAAAAGTAATGCTTGGACAATTGAAAAATATATCCATGAAGGCAACGCAAGTCGTCACGGTATTTTTCTTGATGCTCGATACGATACAACGGTTAAAAATTTCGCGCTTGATTTCTTGCACTTAGAAGTCCAGTTGTGGCGTTCTTTCTTGTTTGTTCCTGAAGGGGGACAAATCAATAAAATCACGTTCAACAATAATTTCTCGCAATTTAAAAACTGCGATTACGAGGGTAATTGCCCTAATTTTTTCTACAATAAGATTTTCAATGTAGGCACATCTATTGTCAAGCTTAATAATGGAGAAGGTAGCTATACAGATAGAATGACTGTATTTGGAGTGGCAAATACTTTCGACCATACCAACTCAGATTCTTTCTTTATAAATCAAATTCCATTTTATAATTCAGGGATTTCATTAGGCTCTCTGGGTATAGTAGATGTAGGAAGAACGACTGAATTTAAAGCAACGGAAGATGGCGTAACTGAAGGTGTTGTCAGAATCAGCTCTGCCATGCAGGTATATGGGTCTTATCAAACTTTAATTGGTGCAACTTCGGGTGGTATTGGTACGTGGATTCGAGGTGGTACTAATGGATACTTCCGTGCCTACGTAAACCAAGGTGCTGAGATGGTCAGTACGGCTCCGCAAGGTTTAAAACTTAGAATCGAACGAGCAGGTGGTGCGCAATTTAAAATTCAACAAACAGGTGTTTCAATACCGGGAAATGAAACCAGACGAATCGTAGCGGAAGACGTAGATGCCGGAACTAAGCTATGGGAACTGCCTTTACATGAAGGTTCTACAGGTCAGGTATGGAAATTAGATAGAACTTCCGGAAATCCTTTGATGGAATGGGATTATGTCTTCGGGCAACTGGTCGCCATTACTAACTCCACTGCCACGGCTACAGCTCCAATTCAGTCGGGTTCACTTCGCGCTCAGGGGCAAAGCGTTACCTTCACGGCTACTGCAACTACAATGATATTTGAAGTAGAAGCGTACATTAAAGTTGCGGCAAGCGAAACAATTGAATGCGCTCTTTCTACAGATGGGGCTTCATTTTCAGATATAGGAAGTACCGAAGTTGAATTAATTATTAATTCGGCAAGCGACGTTGTTACTACTTTCAATAAAACGTGGGTAGTAGGTTCATTGACGGTAGGAACATCATACAGTGTATTCCCTTATTTTAAAAGCTCAGGAGCAAATTCTGAAATTAGGTCGGGAGTAGGTGTCAGCCCATTTATAATCAGGGCAAAACATGGTGCGCAATAAATAAAGTTTTTAATGCGCAATCTTGTAAAGACAATACTTCCAGTTCTACTGATTGGATTTAAATTTTGTTTTGCTCAAGATTGTTATGTCTTCGAATCAGAACCCAACGTAAATACAGTACGTTGTGCCGTTCATATTTACCATCACGATACTCTAGCTAATTCGTTTGTTTCAAACAGCGCGATAGTTGAGGCAATTGATTATTTAAATATTGACCTTACCCCATCGAACATTCAGGTTGAGTTAATTGACATCCTTTATGTAGATTTAAACGGCAAGGACGGCTATCTAAATGGGGATTATTGCTTTCCTTCAGCGTGGACAACATTGAATCAATGGGGTATGCTTCAGGCTTTGAATCCTGAGCTGTTTTTAAATATTTACGTAATGCCTAAAATGTGCGGTTCCGTATTGGGATTTGCATATTTGACGGGAACTACGCCCGCTGACGGTGTGTATGTGCGTACTGATTGCTTTGGTTATCAACTGCCTTATAACTACCCTACGCGCAATTTAAACAAGACCCTTACCCACGAAATAGGTCATTATTTTGGGCTTCATCATACGTTTAGAAACGTGGATTTTTGCGGGGAAAACTTAGGCGATTGCTGTGAAACAGGAGATTATGTATGCGATACGCCAACAACCAAATTAAATTGGAGTTGCGAAAATCCTATTTGTCCTCCGGGTTTATACGATTATTCTCCAGACAATTACATGGACTACTACGTAGATTCTTGCAAGCATTCATTTACGAATGGGCAAATTCAACGCATGGGTTTTTGGGTAAACACAGAACGAAGTTCGCTTTTCCCTACCGACGGCTGTGATGCAGATTTAAATTCAGATGGAATTGTAGGCACAAACGATTTGTTGATTATGCTACAACAATGGAATCTACAATGTGATGGGTTATAGAATTAAACCATATACATTCCGTAGAGCAAGAGCCTTGGGAGTAACTGTGAAGCCTTCAACACGAAAAGGCAAAAAGATTGACGTTTTTAAAAACGGAAAGAAAGTAGCATCAGTAGGTGCTATTGGGTATGGTGATTTCCCAACATTTACAATGCAACGAGGAAAAGTATTTGCAGATAAAAGAAGAAAGGCGTACAAACAACGCCATCAAAAAGACCGTATGCGAAGGGGAACACCCGGTTATTATGCAGACCAGTTGTTGTGGTGATTTAATTTTTTAAATTTACGATATGAACAAAAAGAATATCTTGGGTATGACTATTGCCGTAATCACGGTGATTTTAATTTACTTGATTTTGAAATCACGTAAAAAGTCGCCTACTCTTGCTAACGGACAAGGTGAAAATTTAACTTCCGATGATTTTTCAGGTGGAGGTGGAAACCTTGGTAGTAGTACCCAAGGAGTCCCTGACGACGTAGGGTGTAATTCAAATTGCTGTCAACAATACACTGACGACATAGATACAGAAAACCCTATCGCTAATTTGGGTACGTGTGGAATTGCTGTTTATGAATGGCAACAATGGCTTAACGGATGGGCGGGAAGTACGGGAAAACCCGCTATTACTGTAGACGGTGCATACGGGCCAAATACAATGGAACAGCATCAGGCTTTAATTTCTTCACAGTCAATTGATGTCCCATCATTTACAAACGGATAAGATATGGCTGTAACAACCGCACAATATAGAGATGCTCAAGAGGCAATTAAACGCCGTTTAGAACAAGCAAATAATCCTAATGGTCAGGGGCAACTGTATATGGCAGTTAAAGCAATCCGCCCAAAAGGTTTTAGGGGTTCAATTTTAAAAGCAGTTGGTTGGCCTACTTCATGGGGTGTTTTATTGGATTTATCCCCTGCTCAAATCTCACAAAATAGAGAGGCAACCCTCGCGGCAAGGGCATGGCAGTCAACAACGCCTACGGGCACAGACAATCCTTCAACTGAATATAAACTATTGTTTTGGAGGCGTTTGCTACTTGGATATTTCTCTGCTGTTGGGCGGCAAGCGATTCCCGAAAACGATTTCCCTCGTTGGAGAAAACCTTCTTGGATGAGTGAAGGAGCGGCAGATGGAATTAAAGAAATAATTTCTTCGTCTTATCAAGGGGATATAGAAAGTGCTTTGAACGCTACTGACCGAACCGATTTCAATGCTTTATTAAATGACGTAGCAGATGCGCCACTAGCCTCTACAATGCCTGTAGAGGATGGAGTGTCGGCAGATGAAGAAGTCATAGCTGAGATGTCCGCTAATATGGACGGAGAAGAAGAGGCTGTAGTAGTTGAAGAATCAGCGACAACGCCAAGCCCTAATGTTAGGGAGCTAAGTAGAGTTGAAGGCGTTTATAATTTGTATAGAAATTATTTCAGCCGAGTACATGGGGTGGAGTCCCCTCTTGATTTGAGAATGTCGTTGAATAGTAGACCCAGCTCTAGAAATGATGCCATTACAAATAGTCTTCTGACCATCATGGGGTTAGAAGGTCTCGGGTTTTCAATCCGTGGAATTAAGAACTTTCTTGCTGATACAAGTAGTAGAGGGCTTGCGGTTCATTCACTTCGAACACCAAGAAATAGTAATTACGGAGCGTACGTACTTGTAGATTTAAAAGCTAGGGAGGACAGACAGCCGAGAAGGTACACTTCAGGTAATGCTTATAGAATTATGGGTAATGCAGCCGCGAGTCCGCAGGGTCTTATCACTAGAATTGACATTTTAAAAGGACAATTTAATCGTGAGAATCAAAGTAACAGGGCGCTTCAGGTAATGAGGTTTTCTGGAACAGGTTCACGTATGGTAGGGCTTCAGGTGCTTTCTTTAAATTTTATGGATGGAAGCAATACCTCTAATCAAATGAGCTACGCAGAGGCAGTTAGAAAAATACTGCGCTCCAAAACCAATGCGAGAGATGCTTTTAATTCATATATTTCAAATGAAGCACCAGTTTCACGCGATTCCACACAAGATACACAGGCGCAAGTAGAACGGGCTGAAGAGCGTGTTAATCAAAGCGGAACGCAAACTAATCCTGAAAGCTACCGTTTGATTGGATTTCAATTCTTTCGTGAAGGGCAAACCTTCCGTCGACAAGGGAAATTTAGTATCAGCCTTAACAAATTTCCAAACGACTTTCAAACCTATTCGTATGTGTTTTATTTCGCACGAGAAAATGAACGGGGCAGTTACGACCTATTCAGAAGTGTGTTTGGAACGATGCAACCAGACAGTAGGATTTCCGAGCAACCAAATAGCGATATGAGGCTCTCGCAATTAAAACTGGCTTGGAACAATTCAGGTAGGCTTTCCCGCCCTAGCTCGATTGAACTTCAAGAAGTTCCTGTTTTAGACAAGCGTAGGTTGCGAGCCGCTTTTACGCAACAAGAGGAAGCGGGTTTGACTTCATCGGCTATTGAGTTCTCCGTCACACGTAGTCAGATGCGTGGTACACCTGTGGGATTTGAACAAATTGGCTCAACACCTCTCGCAATGATTGCGTCGATGGCACAAGTTTTCCGTCGATTGGGTTCACAAGAGCCAGACAACGACGAGTTGGTTGGTGGTTCGTCAGCAGAGAATCAACAGCAGAATGCCAGCATAGCGAGAAATGTTGAGGCAATTAAAACAAAGAAGATTGACCGAACATTTGCCTACGAGATTGAAGGCAATATGATGGGCGCGCCGAACACAAGAAACTATCAGTTAACTCTTGGCACTGCTATTGATAAAGTGCTAAATGAAAGGGGTTTAAACGCCAATCGTGACCGCTATCAGTTGAATGGACAGGGTGACCAAAGATTCAGTACAGTTACAGTTAAAGGTGACGGTTCCGTTGATGGTCCTCGACCATTTGAAGTTGACACGCCTGTGTTCGTTCCACCTGAAATTGACATTGCAAAAACAAACTTCGACGAGGCAGTGTCTCAAAGAAAGTTTAACGATATGAAGTGGGACACCTACCCCAATATGTGGCAGTGGGTAAGTGTGTTCAGTGAGGCAATGTTGCAAGCGGGTGTGCGTATTCACAAATCAAGTGGCTTACACATTCACATTTCAAGTTCAGATTACAACAGGGACGATTTTAAAAGATACCTTGAAAACTACGCGGGGTTTGAGCCTTTGATTGACCTTATGATGCCTGTAAACTCTCGAAAGGGAGGGCGTAGCTACAACGCAAGTATTATTCAAGATGGTGCAGTAACAACTGGGTACAGTCGTGGTGGTCGTACCCCTAACCCAAGTCCAAGTAGCTGGAGAAGTTCAGGAAACACGGGGCGTTCCAAGGTTCGTACACAAACAGGTATTAGCACGATTGAGTTCCGTCACCCAATGACAAACATTGAAGGTGACTTGATTAAACATTTTATTATTTTGGCTTACTCGCTTGTGGAAGTGTCCAAGATTAAGAAGTTCACCAGTTTTAAATTCAGTGACCTTGAATCTTTCTTGCCAGATTCAACAGCAACATTCTTGTACAATAGAATTGAAGACCTCGACCAACCTGACTTGCCGAAAAGCAAGCAAAGAGCCTTCTTTGGTGATAGCCCACGAGGGCGTGGAACGCAGTCTCAACTCGAAAGAAAAAACTTGGTATAGTGCGACGATATTTAAAAAAGAAGGGAACAAAGTTGGGTTCGGGTAGTGCCGCAACTTCTTACTACGTTACCCGCGATTCAAAAGGCAGAATTAAAAAATGGGTCAAAGTAGGTTCTTCACAAAAAGCTGACCGAAGACGTAAATCAAGCGTGTCCCCAAAAAAGAAGGGGCGCGGAAACCAAGGAGATTACAGAAAATGAAAAATCAATCAAATAAATTAGAACAGCCTAAACCTTACCAAGCAAATGCTATGAAGAAAGTAAAACCCTTGCTCATGCTGGGCGCGTGGTCGGCTGGAGTAGCTTATGGATACAAAAAAGGGCAAATTGGGGGTGCTTTCTTAGGTGGAATTTTATCTTTTATCCTGCTTGTTGAGTTAAACAAGCGTGGGTATTTAGGAGCTTCTATGTTATAATAATGCCCTACAAGAAGATTACACGTGGAAAGAACAAGGGGAAATATAAATCTCCTTCAGGTCGCGTGGTTAGTTTAAAACAGATGCGGGCATACTACGCTAAAAAGAAGAAGTAATGGCAAGGCCTAACGATGCAGTTAACTTTATTCAGGCTTGGGAAGGAGGCATTAGCGGTCACCCTGAAGACAACGCCTCGTCTAACCCGTCACCATGCGGAAATGACCCGCGTTACAACGCGCCTATTCATACGAATAAAGGCATCACTTGGACAACGTACACAAACGCTGTTTCAGGGGCTAATTGCTCGGAATTTCTAGCCATGCCTCAACCCGTATGGCTTTACGTTTGGGAAAAAAAATATTGGAACGCCGTAGGTGCTAATTTAATTTCCAATCAAGCTATAGCGAATACGTATGCTTCGTGGGCGTGGGGAAGTGGAGTAGGTGGTGCAAACAACCTGATGCAATCCGTTTTAATAAACGATTACGGATATGAACTTTCAGAAGTAAGCAGTAAGTATCAAAGAATAGCAGTTTTAAATAACCTATCTGAAATAGACAGCGAAGAATTATTTTTACGTCTAATTCAAGCAAGAGAAGGATATTTTAGAAGTCTTTCAGATTTTTCAGTTTTCGGTAAAGGTTGGCTCAATCGATTAGAAGACTTTAAAAAATACAATCTTAAATATGTGGACAACGCCTTTGGCGGTATCAGCAAGCAAATATTAGCGGCTATAGCCCTTCTTTTAATTACGCTGATTATCACGTACTTTGCAATCAAATAATAGTTATGCCCGATATTAATTACACAGATTTCTATGGCATCGAGTCGGTGGAGACATCGGATGCGGGAGAACCCGGATTCAATAACCTATCACCCGATGAATTTGGAATAAGCGGGGGAAACGATTTTAATTTAGCACCACAAGAACTTTCCTGCCGTGAAATCATCAATCAATGGTGTGCTACACAAGGACAATGTATTGAAGGTTCTCAAGGTTTACCCGTTCCCAATGCGCTACAAAGAAAAGTGTTTGAAGAATCATATCCTGATTGCGGCCTAATGGAAGAAAACCAAAATGAATCAATTTTAAACAACATGGAAAAGAATCCAACTTTCGACATCAAATCACCTATGTTTTTGGGTGGTTCAAACGTACACAGCCTCATTATAATTGTTTTAGGCGTACTAATTTTAGCCTCAGTAACGCGAGGTAACATTGTTAAAGGAATCGGAACTGCTGTTCGCGATACTGTCAAATAATGATTAAATTGTACCACAAATGAACTGAATTGTTTGTGGTGAACATAATAAGCCTCCTTTCGATAGCGTAAATCGAGAGGAGGTTTTTTAATTTAGAATTATGAAACAATACATTACACTAGTTATAGCTATGATGATGATTTCGTGCAACGATTCATCACAAGAAACTATTAATTTAAAATCAGACCCGGTAACAGTTACGTTGAAGGTAACTAACTCTACAGGGAAGGCGATGCGATGCCATAAAACATACGGAGTCGATAAGCCTGACGTATGGGTTGAAATCGCTTCGGGAACATCGGCAGATTTGACATCCAATACGCACAGCCCTTCGGGAACGATATACACCTGCTATCCCGACCCTTCAGCTACCATTAAATCGCCGAATCCGGCAAATGGAAACTTCCAAATGAGTTACGGATATTGGAATGGAGCGCCTCACGTAACGTGCGACAACAACTGCAACAAAGGAAATCCCACATCGCAGACCCATTACCCAAGTCAAAATTGGAAATACGATTTAAAGTGGGCACAGCCTACGAACGTAGTTAACAATTCAGTAGAGTTTACCGTGTCTAACCTCGATTGATAAAATGCCAATTCCACCGTACAAAGTAGCTTGGATGGATTCCGGAGATACAAACAATTTGTATTCTCGATTCTTTGACACGGAAGCAGAAGCGAGGGAATATGAAAGAAATATCGATGCGGGAAAAGAAGCCTTGATTTTTAAAAAAGTAACGGAAGAACCGAATTACTACGAATGGAAATTGCTTTCAAGTAAAACAGCAAATAAATTCAAGTTGGCAAACTTCCTCGTTTCACCTATATTTATTGTTCCAATAGTTCTTGGCATTATTCTTTTTGTGTTTTTAAGGCGTAATAACGGGCTACCTAAAGTCATTGGTTAGACTTGGGGGTGAATTGGATTAAGGCGAATCGGGGGATTCGCCTTTTTTTATTTTAAATTTGAGCATGAAGAATTTAGAATCAGTAGTATTGACAGGCTACCAAGGCTACAGTAAAGTTGAACAGGTAGAAAATTTAATTGAAAGTTGGTTGCACGTACAGAAACCACATCAATCATTGGTGGTAGCGTACAGTGGTGATAAAACAGAAATCAACGAATATTTAGACGATAGAGGAATAAGCAATTTAAAAATGCGCGAGTATTCTACTCATCGTTATCTAAATAGGTTTAAATGGTTTCAACAAATCCTATCTGAAAGTGAGGCTAAATACGCACTAACAGTAGACATCCGGGATGTAATATTTCAAGAAAATCCATTCGATTGGATGAAAAAGAACCTAGAAAAAGAATTGGTTTTTCAGAATGAAGGTGTTGACCATACGGAATGGTGGAATGGGACTATGCTTAAATTGGCTTATCCAGAAGAATATTTCAACGTAAGCAAGAAAAAGGTTTACAACGTAGGCGTGGTTGGAGGGATACCCAAAAGAATGGCCTCTGCCTTCGGTAAGGTATATGAAAAGTCAGAAAAGAGTCATCAGCCGATTAAATCAGATTTGGAAATAGTCCCAGACCAAGGGGCGTTTAATTTGCTTTGCCACACAACGGAATTAAGGGCATTTATACAACCCGAAACGAATGATTCAGAGTTTTGCCTAACCTTGGGAGCGAATACAGCAAAACAGAATTATTTAATTAACGGAAAGCTGTGTAACTACGAAAAAAAATCTTACTGCATACTGCATCAGTATGAACGTCAATTCGAGAATACACAGCGTGGGCTTTTCTACCGACCCATATCAAACGAATTAGTTTGGATTTATGATGAAAATAAAGCGGTAAGGAACGCAGACTTGACTATGCCTAAAGAACGGTATCCTGCAGGTAAAGTAGAAGAGAATGATTAAGATTAAATTATTGCTTTTCTACAAGTGGCATACAACGTGGTTGAATATTTCATTCCATTTTCTGACAGCAATTATTCAGATAATAGCTTGTTGGGAGTTTTTAAAAACATTCAACTGGTTTATGCTTGCAGTTGCGTTTGCGATTCCTTGGGTTACAGATGGGATAGGACATCTGTGTGAAGGCAACTTTAAAGAAGTGTGGGAAGAGTCGAAAAGGGTAGATGGTTCAAACGCATTAAACATTAACCCGTTAGAAAACTTTATTTTAAAACTGATAGCATTGCCTTACGCCATCATCTATAAATTAAGAAATTAAAAAGGGGGAACTCCGTCGCCACAGAATTCCCCCAAAGCAAGGTAGGATGTTACTCAAAAAACCCTTGCTACGATAAGCAGGGATGGTTATACTTATCGATTTTTTCGTTCGCTAAAGGGCAAAGTTAAACTGCCTAAAACACTTCCTCTTGAAGTCATTGTAGGGTCATAAAACTTGCCGTTATGGTGATTCTGATGCTTGTGCTTTTCAGAGCTGTAGAAATCCATAAAATCCCCGGTAGGAACAGGCTTGTATTCAGTTTCCTCTACGTCAAAAACGTAAATGTAGCATTTTAATACTTCGCCGTTCTCAAACATACGCACATAGCAATATTCTCGCTCATAAACATAAGGGTGGCCTTCAGCACGGTCAACACGTTGCAACGTAGAACGGTCAATTAAATAAACCTCTCCCTCAATAGGCGTTTCATTTCCGTGTAGGTGGTGAGTATCAGCAACGCGGCCAACGTAAGGAATTTGTCGTGGGTGAGTTTTAGCAACCATAACCATAGGTTCACACGTATGAGCGTGACCTATAAACTTAGAGCCTTTGATGCGACCGTTATTGTAACATTCGCTTCGCATAGTTCCATAAGTAAAAAGTAAAATAGGCTCATTCATCATAATGGGGGAATTTTAATTTAAAGAGAAAATAAAGGGGGGAAGGATAGAAGAATTAATTAACCCAAAAACCTTTTCACCAACCCCCCCCTAAACGACACGTGTGGAGTTATTGCATCCTATTCCACGTATCTGAAATCATAGTGTCGCATTCGTCAGCAGTAATGCCTTGCTCGTCAATTGTGCGACCGTGAGATTCAAGAGCTTCATACACAGCAGAGATAATGTTGGTAGGGAACTCAAACTTAGCAGTAGCCTGCTCCTTTACGTAAACTTTAGCTTCATTAAATGTCATAACTAAAAATGTTTTGTGGTTTGCGTGACTGAACCATTCAATCACAACGCTAATATACAACATATATCTCGTTGATACAAGAAATATGTACAAAAATCGACTAAAAAAGAAGGAGA
>VMHT01152003.1_pt1 | contig 14135 bp, 9 predicted proteins | sample 4693611 | NCBI WGS metagenome assembly VMHT01 (sample SAMN12280063, study PRJNA550983) | marine metagenome | isolation source: seawater sampled from same location over 5 years 0.02-0.2 micron viral filtrate | place: USA: collected off the coast of southern California halfway between the port... ... | reverse complement strand
TCTGCATTTTGGTCAAATATTTCTGATGCAAATAATACGGTTGTTACAGTACTTAAAGGAAAATTTTCTTGATTTGACGATAGTTTAGCTGAAAACGCAGGTTGTAGTGGCTTGGTGACTGCACCATTAGAATCTATATTCATAGCGGTAGTGCCACTACCTGTTTTATTTAAAAATGTTATATTTTCATCTCCATGTGCCCATAATTTTAAATCCCCTGCGTCATCTAATTGAATAAACGCATACTCATCTGCATTTCTTAAGCGAATATGTTTATCATCTTCGTTTTTAATTGTAAGACCATAATCAGCATGAGGGGCTACATCTATTCCAATATGAGCAGATTGTGTTGTGCCTGTAACAGTTAAATCACCACCAACAGAAGCATCATCTGTAACGGTCAGGTCATCTGTAACACTTACATCCGTAGCACTAAAAGTATTAAAAGTTGTTGATTTATTTCCTACATAGGGCATATTATGTTATCTCCATATAACTCATTATTACGGACACTTTATCTGCTACAGAACAATCTACCTTTATAATGTCACCTACGTTTAAATTAATTTTATTTCCTGCCATTATTTCTAAGGTAGCTCCTACAGGTATAGGTACATCTTTTATAATATGTGCTGTCGTATTCTGCGTCTGTGATGTTTGTGTTGTTGTACTTACAAGTGTAACACTTGCTGTAACTGAAGCAGTATGTACGTTAGCTAGTGTTAATCCTAACACAACGACTGTACTTCCTGATTGCACCGTATATATAGTTTCAGGTGTACCTGAAGCATTAGGTGCTACATCCCTTGTTAAAACCTTAAATGTATTTGCCATTATTTTCTCCTGTTATCCTAATGCTATGGCTAACGCTGTAGCCTCTTCCTGTATGAGTGGGGTTAAATATGTTTTTAATGTAGCCAATGTTTCTTGTACCATTGTTCCATTATCATTTACTACTATTCTATCTGCATCAACAAGTGTACCACCTGTAGCACTTGTGTTGCCATCTACTATGTTTAACTCTGCTGCAGTAGATGTAATAGCTGCACCTGCTATCTGAAGTGTAGTAGCATTTACCTCACCACTTGACCCATATATAACAGCCTTACTGTTTACTATTGTACCACCAGATGAACCATCTGTCAAGTTTAATTCTGCACCTGTTGCAGTTACTGCTGTACCTGCATAGTTTAAATTACCTGCAGCTATATTAACTTCACCTGTACCTTTAGGTGTTATGTCAATGTCTATGTTACTATCACTACTACCTTCTACTCCTATTACAACTGCACCACTATTTGCAGCATTTGTAATTTCTAAATAATTAGTTGCAGAACTAGCTGTTTGAAAAGATAATATTTCGTTACCGTTAGCATCTGCTATAAATCCACCATCTGCAAATTTAGGAGCAGTAAGTGTTTTATTTGTTAGTGTCTTAGTTGTACCTGCAAGATATGTATCAAAGGTATCAACACTTGTAAGACGCATCGTGCCACTGTCATTAGTAGGTATACCATCTCCACCTGCTACTGCTGTTGTACCTACGCTTGTGTCTCCATCAGCTACTACATTTATTTCTGCACCTGTAGCATTAAGACCTGTTACATTTCTATTTGCATCCACGTATGCCTTGACAGATTGTTGTGTAGGTACAAGAGTAGCACTGTTGCTATCCATGCCATCTTCATCTACAAATGCAGTAATCGTTATTGTACCGTCACTTAAACTGCCATATGTTATTGTGCCTGTAGTTGTTATAGCAGATGAACCGTTATCTATTGAACCAAAACCACTTGTTATACTACCACTATTTAGTGCTCCGACCCCTGTTGTGCTTCCACCAATATAAGTATTTAAGGTAGTTAAAGCAACCTGCTTCATTGTACCACCATCATTAATAACTACTCTATCGGCATCAACTAAAGTTACTGTTGAAGCACTTGTATCTCCATCAACTATATTTAACTCTGCTGCAGTAGACGTTACACCATCTAATATATTGAGTTCTGCTGTTGTTGCTGTCACACCGTCCAACAAGTTTAATTCAGCAGGTGTAGAGGTTATTGCTGTGTTACTGTCTGCTGCTAATACAGGTAGAGTACCACTTTGATTAGGCAGTTTAATTGTTCTGTCTGCTGTTGGGTCTGTAATTGTTAGTGTAGTTTCGTGGTCATCTGCAGTTGCACCCTCAAACACAATAGCATTAGCTGCGTTCATCGTTACGGTATCTACAACTGTCTGTGTTCCAGTAACTGTTAAATTACCACCTATTGTTACATTGCCTGTTGTAGTTACTGTATCAATATAGGCATCCTTAAAGTATAAAGATGATGTACCCAAGTCAACATCACTATCTGTAACAGGTGCAATAGCACCGTCTGCCATAGTAAATTGAGCAGTTCCACCTGCAGTAAATGCCATTGTATCTGTGCCACTAAAAAATAAACCTTGATTAGTGTCGCCCGTATTTGTAATTGAAGGTGCAGACGCAGAACCGTCAGGAAGAGATACTACTCCTGCTACTGTAACAACTCCATCAGCTAAAGTAATAAGGTCTGTATCATCTGTGTGACCTATCGTTGTACCATTTACTATTACATTATCTACTGTAAGTGTAGTTAGTGTGCCTACAGATGTAAGATTAGGCATTGCTGTTATTTCATCATCAAAGTATGCAGCTAAATCAGTTACCGCAACCTGTACCATAGTACCATTGTCATTCATTACAACTCTATCAGCATCAGCTACTGTAGTAGAAGTAGCAGATGTAGCAGAACCATCTAATATATTTAATTCTGTAGCAGTTGCAGTTACACCGTCAAGTATATTAAGTTCTGCTGCTGTTGAGGTTATAGTTGTGCCATTAAGATTAATAGCATCTGTATGTACAGTGCCATCAAAGTATCCATCTTTAAACTCATAATCACTTGCACCCAAATCTATATCATTATCTGTTTGCGGAGTAATAGAACCATCTGCAAATATTACCTGTGCTACACCACCTGCAGTAAAAGCAATTTCATCGGAGGCACTAAAAAATAAACCACAGTTAGTATCGCCTGTATTAGTTATAGAGGGATTAGAAGCACTACCATCTGGTATGGACAATATACTACTAAGAGTTACAGCACCTGTAACACCCAATGTACCTGCAACCGTTGCATTTACATCTACGTCTAGTGTATCTATGTGTGCAATACCGTCAAGATATAAATCTTTAAATTCTTTAGAAGCAGTACCTAAATCAATATCACTATCCGTTGTTGGTATTATACCACCGTCTTCAATAGTAAGTTGTTCTGTACCTGCTATATCAAATCTAATTTTATCTTCATCAGCAGATTCCTCTACCTGTATCTTAGTATCGCCATCAGCATCACGCATTGCAATAATAGGACCACCCTCTGCTGCAGTACCATCGTGAGTATGACCAGTAGAGGCAACAAAGGCAGCAAGCAGTTCATCAAATTCATCGTTAAATGATTTAGCTTTAACTACGTTAGTTGCCTGTATGTCGGTTTCAGTCTGCCTAGTATAACCATTTCCCATTATCTTACATCTCCTATTCCATAAGTAACTGTGTATCCTTGAATACTGTGACTTGCATTTGTATCATTAGTAACGTAACTAAACGAAATTGATTTACCTGAACCTGTAAAGGTAGTTCGTTCTACAGGTGATGGATTACCATCATAAATATCTCCTGTTGTGTCATTTTCTGCACCATAGTTTGCTATATTTGTACCTGTGTTAAAAAAAGATGCAGGATCATCGTTTGATATAGATAAATCTGCAGGTTTAGCAACTTCTGTATTATCGTAATCATATGTAACACCAACGGCAAGTGATATAACTCCTTCAGCTTTCATGTACGTAGATATACTATAGTAATTTTTACGTACTTCGGGGTCTTGCATATATACAAAAGGTGTTTTATAGATACTTAATATCTTAGATGTATCAAAAGCATTGCCAGATTCTTGTGCATACACCTTACCAGAAGAGTCACCATGTATAACTATTTCTTCCTGTCCTAAATAATTACTTGCTGCACACACACATTCTATACCTGATAATGTACCAAACTCAAAACCGTAACCTTCACCTACTTGTCTTAATGCTCCTATTATACCCTCTGAACCACTAGCAGAAAACATATAACGAAACTGTGATTTCTTTTTTATTACAACTGAAGATAGTGTAGATAGCACTTCGTTTGCTAATGTACCATTAATTGTAGACTGTATATTTTTAGACAGTGTTTCTAAGTTAACATCACCAATTTTATTTGTACCTGAAATTGGTCTTATACCATCTGGTGATAAAAAGATTAAGTCTCCACCTATTTCTACCACACTATCAGAAGCAAGACAGCCCAAGTTTGTTGTTACATTTTCTACGTTAAAAGTTTCTCCCGTAGCACCAACTATTCTTTTTATATTATTTGTACCAAATACATAAAGACTATTACGAAATGGTTTAATTGCGACTACAGGAAAACCTACTAATAAAAATCCACCACCTTCTTCTGAATCAAAGTTATGTTCATTTTCTGCTGCACTAAAATAAATAACATCATCTGATGCAGGGTCTCCTGCTAACCATACTCTCTTAGAATGTACTGCAGAAAACTTAGGGTCTGTTGGAGCACCTGCATGTAATATTTGTCTATAATTACTTCCATCATATGTAGCTGCAGGATTTATACCGTCCGTTAAAACAACTTTAGGAGTACCAAAATTAAACTCTGAAAATCTAACTTTACTTACACCTGTCATGGTTGGGTCAGATGTTCTATATAAACCTGCACCTGAACCTACTGTTATATTTCCTGTTACTGCACCGCTAGATGCTATCTGTGTTATTGTGTTAAAATAATTTGTACTTGTTACTGTTGCATCTGCTGCAGGCCCAGTTACAACTTCTTCAAGTGCCTCACCCAAAAAATCTGTACCTGTTATGGTAAATGTTATTCCTGATACATCTCCACCTGCAGAAAATATAGTAACCTTTCTAGGTTGTTGTGCTGCAGAGGTAGTAAAGTTAATTGTGTTAGAATCATGCAATGCACCATTAATAGTTAGATTAGCTGCACCTGAGTTTGTTTGTGTTGTACATACACCATCTGGATCATTTGCTACTACATTAGATGTAACGGCTGTCCATCCTATAACTGCAGGTACGCTACTTATTGTGGTGCTAGTTGAATAGGCATCGTCTGTAATAGTATTGCCGTTTGTAAATACAGAAGATGGTAATCTACCAAAGTCTACTACTATAGTATTAGAATTTTTAGATATAAGCGTACCAGTTACTCCAGTAGATACTCCTGCACTTGTTCTTTCTAATATTGTTTCTCCAACAGTTAAGTTACTATCAGAAGATACATTAAAGCTATAATAATAGTTCCAGTGATGTAAATAGTTATTTCCTGATGATGGTGTTCTACATCCTAACACACCTTGATTTACTCCATTTGCTACTGATAAACCTAACACAGAGCCAGTGCCTGTTACTGTTCCATAGCTATGTGCAAATCCATTTATCTTTCTATATCCGCCTTCAAGGTTAGGTTCATAATTAACTAACTGTATAGCTGCACCTGTAAAGGTTTCACCTAATGTTAATACATCGCTACCTGTATTTAATCCCCCTCTACATATAGCTCTAAACGTGGATACTGTATCTGCCATTAGGTTGTCAAACTCACTGCGTTTGAAGAGAACCTTGACCTATTAATAAAAGTAGAACGTATATTAAGTGGATCATCTAATAATAACCTACGCATAACCTTTATTCCATCTTGAAATTTTTGATTATGTATTTGAGCACTTTGTTCATTAGACCTAAATCTCATCATATATACCATAGCACCATCTACGACTATATATCTAAATCTGTCAGGTATAATGGTTGTATCTGATTGCAAAGTTAAATCATTAGGAAATTTATAATAAATATAATCTACTATATATGCTGCATCAGGTATAGGTGTAACACCAAACTTTTCTTCTGCTGTTTGATAAACTATATTAGGAGCACTGTATCCCCCACTACCAGAACTATCATCTAATGCTCTATATTTTTGTGTGTATTCTTCAAATGAAACAACAGGTAACGGCTTCGCTGTATTTAATGCACTTGTTAATTGACTTACATAAAACGTATCCCAATCAACACTTGCCATGTCTGTTGGAAAATCATATGTAGCTGTACCTGAAGCTAGTGTTTGTGATTGTGCAGTTTTAAGAAATGGAAACTGATGTCCATCTTGTAATATCTCTCGTATTGAATTATTTATAGCATCTTTAGCAATCGCCTGTACATTTTTTGCCGTAGCAAAATTAGCAGTCGTAAGCTGTACTTCGTTTATTCTACGTAGTAAGTCATTTGTTAGTGCTAAATAAGTTGTAGACATGTTGTGTCCTTATATCTAAGTAAGAGGGCAAGTTTCCCTGCCCTCCTAAGTAAGTTAAGTTACGCTAGAGCGTCACGGTCAACTTCAGTTGGACCTGCATCACCTTGGTCACTCACATCCATAAGCAAGGCATAAACACGAATTTTACCTGCTGAGAATGTTGCACCATCACCTGCAAATGTCAGGTCAAGGGTGTCTGCTGAAGCAAGAACAACGTCTGCTGAAGGTGTAACAGACGGAGCGTAAGCTGCATCTGCTGCTCCATCAATATCAAACGCTGTAACCCACTCGTCAGCATCTGCTGAACCTAATGTTGCTGTAGCGTTTGTACCTGTATTCATAGTTGCAGATAGTACAACTTGAAACCCTGCATGTAATACACGTGTATTTGCAGGAATGGTAAGACACTGAACTACGTCACCTGATGAACAGTCAATAGCCTGTGCAGTAAGATCAATAGTCTTCTGTATCATATATGGACTTCGCCCTCGTTGTGAGCTTCCATGAGCAGGTAGTAAAAGACTTGTAATAGTAGCCATTTTTTAATCCTCCCCTTTATATGCTAGAAACATATAACGCTCTGGTCATAGACTCAGGACGTAATATTTTTCTGCCGTATAGATGCATGCCTCTAACAATATCAGCAAACGAATCAGGGTCTCTGTAAGTTTCTGTTTTATTGATTTGGTCTGCTGTCGCAACAGATGAACTGTGACCTGAACAGATTACACCAAAATGTGTTGAACCTGTGGATGTAGCTCCTGTTGGACCATTACCTACTTGTGGTAGATTGCTTGACATATAGACTTTAAAGCCATGAATGTTGTTAAAGATTAAACCATTCTGTAGCCCAGAACCGCCAAAGTCAGCGTTAAGAAGTCGAGAGTCCTCGTCCTTTAATAGTTCTGCAAACACAGGGTCAATAATTAACCAACGTCCATTAGTGTCAACATGCTGTTGATCCATCTTACGTGACATACGAGCAATAACACTCATAGGTGATGCTTTAGCTGTTGTAGTATTCAGCGAATCGCCACCTGCACGTGGAACAACAACGATAGAATTACCACTTGTACCACCATTAAAGTCTGCAGCGTCTACCTGCATACTTGCTAATAGTTCGTTAGTTGCAGCAGTTGATACCGCCACAGAACCATTTACAGTTGCGTTAACTGTGTCTGGTGTACCGTGTAATGCTGATTGTTTAAAACCACACATATAGCCTAGTACGTCTTGGTCAAACTGGTCTGACAATCTGTAAGCTGCACGGTCACTTGCAAGAGCTTGAAAGTTTACATGTGAGTGAGCTTCTTCAATGTCGTCCACTTTGAACGCAAAGTAGTTAGCTTTGTCTATGGTTAGAGAGAACTCTTCATCATCGAGATCATCTGCGACAATGGTTGTTCCCCTTGTGTAAGCCTTAACGCTTACTTCTGGTTCTTTGATGATTTTTACAGAGTCACCCATTTGAGCAATCTCTCCAAAATAATCACCGTTGGTTACAGCAGAAACAATAGATGATTTGCGAAATGCAAGTTGCACCTGTTTGCTGTATATGATAGGACTGAAATTACCGTTAGGTAGGTTTCCATATCCTGCAGCACTTGAAAAAGCCATTTTAAAAATCTCCTTTTAGCTTTCTACAGATACAAACTACAACTTACTTTAGTGGCTAATTCTTATAAGGTGCAAATAAAATTCGTATGCCTACGTAAATTAAATGGGCTAAAAGATATTAGGTTGTACTTAAACTCATTGATGTTTGTGAATTTGTAAGGTGTAAGTTGTCCAGTTGGGGTTACACCTCACATACAGATATATATAGTTATATCTATAAAACTTTATTTGTCAACACTTTTTTTAACGAGCATTGCCAGATATATCATAAATAAACTTACCGCTACGAATTGCTTCCATAATATTGTCAGCTTCCTTTTCGTATTGTTGTTCGGTCATTTTGTTTACCTGTGATTCCCTTAAAAATGATTTGCTCTCATCTGACTGTGGTGTATTCCTAGCACCTCTAGTATTTACAGATTTAGCTGCATCATTGTTATTTGTTTTCTTCTTACCTGTAATACCCATATCAGCTTTATAAAGGTCTATTGCCCTTGCTGCTGAACGAGCGTCGTTTTCATTTTCATACAGAGCGTCTTGTACCCACTTAGGTTGTGTATCTGCCCATTCGTGAAAATCGTCTGTGTCCTTTATGTCGTTGAAGTCAGGGTGATATTTAAGTAACTCACTCTCTGCCTTTTCACGTGTAACATTTGACTGCATTTCGTCAAGTGTTTTCATTCTTTCTTCTAATGCGGTTGCTTGTTCTTTTGCTTTCTTTATTGCAATGGTTTCAACAATCGCAGCTACATCAGGATATTGACTAGCCCATGCCTCTATATCTTCTTCAGACTTAGGTAGTTTAATTTCTTTTTGCGTTGCATCTGTAAGTTGTCTTTTGAGTTCATTGATTTGATTTTGAACATCTTTATCTTTTTCCTGCATGTGCCTACGCAAATCACCATAACGTTTTTTAAAAGTTTTTTCTTCTCCTGTAACTTCAGGTTCAGATTCTTTTACTTCTTCAGTAGACTCTCCTTTATTTTCAGCAATAAGTTTTTTTAGTTCCTTTTCTTCTTGCTCTATCTTTTCTTCATTGGTAGTCTTTTTATTCATAAATGCTTTTTTAGGTACGTCTACTTTTTTTACTATTTGTTTTACTTCTTCTACTTGTTCATTCATTTAGTTTTCTCCTTTTGGGGTAACTGTAGTCCACCTAATGTGGGGAGTTAGTTGCCAATGGGGTGTTGTGTTATGGGTAATCTTTCTTCATTAAACCGCCTTTTTTAAGACCTGATATGCCATAGTCTCTTACGTTAGCTGCTTCTTTTTTATTTTTTTCTTTACTTTCCTTTGACTCTTTTTTTTCTGCTTCTTCTCTTCTTTTTCTAAATCTATCTCTATCTTTTTTATCTACTTTACTTATGTTACGTTTTCGTTTTTTCTCTGCATCGTTTTCTCTAGCAGCACTATTAACTCTTCTTACCATATCTCGTTTTTGCCTATCGCTCATGGCTTTTCTGTTTGTTCCTTCAATAAGTCTACTTGCACCTTGTGTATTATCTCCTTGAGACAAATTAGGTAAATCGCTTTTTATTTCTGTAAAAGCAGGTTCTGTAGTATTGGGTTGAACAGAAGGTACAGACGGTCTTTGCATACCTTGAGTGTAAGACAATTCATCTGGTAAAGGTGGACCTGAAGGTAATGAACCTACAGGTGTTTGTCCAAACTGTGCAGATGGTAATGAACCTACAGGTGTTTGTCCAAATGCCATAGGTTTAGGTGGTGATATATCATCATACGTAGAACCTTCAAATGGATTTGGTTGTGCGGTAGTTTGTAAATCTTCTAATGAAGAAGCATCGTCTATTTCTCCACCTAATCCTGCAGGTCTACTAGGTGGTGGACTTGATCTTTCAACTGCTCCCTCTCCTTGCAATCCAAGAGCTACTTTAGCTCGTCTTCCTAATTCTATACCTGCATCTTTATATACATCACCAATAGCATTAATAACAGTAGGAATATTTTTAACTGCGTCAGGTAATTTTTCTAATAAGCTGTCTAAATCTTCTTTAAGTTTTGCAGGTCTACCTGCTAAATCTTCTTTTGCCATACCTGCACGTTCTTTAAAAGACAAATCAAAATAGGCATCTCTAGCCTCTTTACCTGTTTTACCTACAAATCTAGGGTCTCCTGAATCTTGAAGATTTTTAATGTCTTTGTCTATTTGAGCATCCCTTGAGGCTTTACGTTCTGCTTCTCTTGCTTTTTTTCTGTCGTCTTTTCTTTCTGCTTGTCTTCTATCTGCAGCACTATCACCATCATCAGGTGTAGGGTCTGGACTAGGTGCAGGTGTGGGTTGGTCTCCTTCAGGACCATAAGGTGTTACACGTGTAAGTCCTGTCGTACTTTCCATAGGTCTACCCATGTAGTCTTCTAGTTTATATACAACTTCACCTTTTTTATTTTGGTAAGCTACTCGACTTGGAGCATACGGATTGTCTCCTCTACCTGCCTCATAACCCATCATTTGTTCAAACTGTGTTTGTTGTGGTTGTTGTGGTGGTATTTTTATAGCGTCCATTGGTGGTGTTGGCTGTGGTGCAATAGGTTCTTTAGACTGTGTATAGTCTTTTTCTGGTTTTGGTTGTGGCATGTTTTCATATACTTTGTTTGCTTCTTGTATTCTTTCGTTTGCTAACTCATCTCCAATCGCTTTTTTATATTCTTCTTGAGTTATTTCTGTATCACCAGACATTCTTCCCAACATACCTGCAGGAAGTATTCTATACTGTTTTGTATCTGTATTGTAAAAATACATATGTGGCATAAAACCAGAATTTACTTGCGTACCTGTACTACCGCCAAATCCTGCTAACTGACCTATTGCACTACCTATAGCATTTGCTTGTTGATTTGTTGGTCCTTGATTAGTATTTATAGGTCTTTCAATCCAACCACTTCTTGTTGCAAACCATTCAAAACCTTCTTTTGGTTCTCTAGGTGGATTAGATGAAATAGGTGGATTATTCATAAAAGGTGCAGAAACATCCGTACCTTCCTGTGCATATATAACACCACCCTGTGCCATTTCTTTTTCATCATCATCATTACCCATAACAACAATATCTGTAACACCAAAGGGTAGGTCATCAGGTATCTCAGCTTCTTCTGAATTACCCATTTGACCCATCTTTTCCATCATCTGCAAACCCATCTTAGCTTCTTGCCTCATTTGCATTAATTTTTCTAAACCAATATATCGAACAACATCTGCAGGAATTACAAACTCCCCTTCACTTAACATAGCAGGTACATCGTCACGTACTTCTTTTTTAAGTGAACCTGATGGTACATCATTACCAGATTCTTTATCTACAGTACCACCCTCATCTTGAAGTCCACCCTCTTGCATAAATGCCATTTTCATCTGGTTATTGTACATTGTTTACCTCATCCCTTAATTTTGTAAGTTTACGTAATGTCATAATAGAACCCTGTGACCTATTTAATACTGTTACACTATCTGTCTGTTCCATTATACGATGTTGTTCTGTAATTAAGTAGTCTAAATAATTATTGAACTGTTCCCACGCCTTGTGGTTGCCCACCAGTGGATTGAGCTTCTTCAGGTGCTCCTTGCTGTTCATTGCCTGTAAATCCTTCTTCTTGTGGTGTTGGAGCTATGCCAGTACCTATTGTACCACCACCTGCACCTGTTGGGTCATTTGGGTCTGTTCCTGCAGGTAAACCTTCCTGTTGAGGTTGTGCAGGTTGTTGAAACTGTTTCATTAGTTCTGCTTGCACTGCAGCTTCGTCCATGTTGTTTGTTACCTTGTCTGGGTCTAAGTCCATAGACTTTGCAATCTCACGAATAATATATTGAAACTTAGCAAAGGGTGCAAGTGCAGGATTAGAAGCTACACCTAAAAACTGCATAAGCCTTTGACTACGCACCTCATTAGCCATTAAACTTTCCGTACCACGTGCCTTAACTTCTAAGTCACCCTTTATCTCAGGATCAAAGTCAAACTGCATATTAAACTGAAAGAAACCCTCGCCCAATGGTCTTAATAAATAGTCATCTATATTCTTTATAACTGTCTTTATATTACCACTTGCAGCGTTCATTAGCATAGATATACCACTAGCTGTTCTACCTACCCCTGTAACACCTGTCTGTCCATGTGCAAATGAGGGTAGTCCAGTACTTTCATCTGCAAGTTGTCTTGCTTTATCGAACAGTTGTAGGTTCTCGTTGGACACATTTGGAAACTTAGTGCCAAAGATTGCTTGCCCAGGTGCTCCCCCCTGTCTCCTGAATACCTTCCCTGGATATACACTAAGGTCTTGCCCTGGAACTAGGTTAGTTTCATCTACTTCTATTAACAGATTGCCTGACAATACAGCGTTGTCTACAGCCATACGCATAAACCCATTCATCAATGTTTGAGTATCGTCCATGTTTTCTGCAAGACCTACGCCAAAGAAAGAGTACGGATTAAGTTCATAGGGTGCAGCCATGTAGGGTATCTTCATAGGCTTAAATGGATTAAGTACCATGCGTAATAGTTTATTATTACAAATCCAAACATTAGCCTGTAGTTCATCAAATGCCTCTAGTTCAGGTGGTATATCAACACCCTCTTGTTGTAAGAGTTCTATATCTACCATACCCCAATATTCAAGGACTTCAAATCTATCTACACCATAAGAAGCAGAATAGTCTGACAGATCATCTTCCCAATACTGTTTTTCGTAGTTCTCACCCATCTCAATACAGTCATCAATAACTTGTTCTCTAAAGTATGGTCTTTTCTTTAAGGCACGTAATTGTGACCTAGACATTTTGTGTCGTTCTATAGCATAGGTTGCTTCGTCCATATTGTTTGCATCTGGATCAGGATAAAAATTCCATACAGATACATAGGACAGTTGTGGTATTGTTTTAAATGCAGGATCGTATTCACCCTCATCATTCCAATGAGGATACTCTTTGTCTATGGCAAATGGACCTTTCATTATACCTGTACCAAACAATGACATTTCAAATGCAGAGTTACGTAGATGTTTGTTAGCACCCGACTCTTGCAGTTGGTCATGTATTTTCTTTTGCATTTTCTTTGCAGCAATCATAGCAGGACTAAATGTAATCGCTGTAGGTGTCTTACCTGCACCCTGCTCTAGTCCATCTATGTCTTTAAGTTTTTCCGATAAAGGTCCAAGACTGTCCATTAGACTTTTTTCGGTAGCACCTTTAGGCAAGTCCATACCGTCACCTGCAAATCCGTAAGGACTAGCATCAGGCTCTTGTTTTATATTCTCTGGTTTTTGTGGGTCAAAGTTTACGTCTTCAACTACACCCTCTGGTAGTTCAGTTGGCTCTACAGTTAAAGGAAATTTATTTGCAGCAAAGAGTACGTCAACTATTTGACCGTAAGCTGCAAGTGTTTTTGTTTTCGTTGTTTTAATAAAAACTCTTGACTTCTCGGCTTCAGTAAATTGTACATCTGAACCATACAGTCCTCTATAATTCTTATATGCTTTTAACCATCGTTGTTCATCATATTCTCTAAAGTTGTCAGACTTTTGATACTTACCCATTACAAAGGGTATTATACCTGCTACATCATAATCGGCTTGATTACTTTCTTCTGCATCTCCTAGTGAGATAGCGTCATCTTCAATCATAATTTCTTCTGCCATATTAATATCCAAATGTTGTATCAGCTATCGCCATACCATTAGGTCGGGAAGCATGAGGGTCATAATCAAATATACTAAATCGTGGTCTTGACATTATACCATATCTTAGTGCGTCATACAAGTGATCTTCTGATAAAGTGTCAATATCTTCTGGGTTCTTTTTGTCTAACGGTATGGATGGAAGTTGAGCAACAATATTTGTACAATTATTAAAAAATACCAAGCGAGGTTCTTCCGTAAACTCATCAACTTGCAATCTTCTATGTATTTCATTTTTCCCTGCAACACGACTTCCTTTACTTCTATCTGATGGTCTCCATCTGCAACCTCGTTTAATCATCTGCTCCGCAAGAGAAGGACCAGTATCCCCACGTTTATGCCAAAGACTACTATCCAATACCCCATACCTAATTGTTCCATCTTCTGCCTCTGCTTCCATTACCATGTCGGCTAG
>VMHT01190899.1_pt1 | contig 14136 bp, 27 predicted proteins | sample 4693611 | NCBI WGS metagenome assembly VMHT01 (sample SAMN12280063, study PRJNA550983) | marine metagenome | isolation source: seawater sampled from same location over 5 years 0.02-0.2 micron viral filtrate | place: USA: collected off the coast of southern California halfway between the port... ... | reverse complement strand
ATATGGACTGGGCATTTATGCAGACCATAGAAAGAATTAGGGAACGTTGTGGTTTTCCTTTTAAAGTAAGCAGTGCCTATCGTTCCACTGAGCACCCTATAGAAGCTGCAAAGGATAATCCGGGTGCTCATACAACAGGCAAAGCTATGGATATATTGGTTAGTGGCGAACAAGCTATGACTCTTATAAAGATAGCTATCGAAGAGGGCATTAATAGGATTGGAGTCGCACAAAAAGGAGACCGTGCTTCAAGATTTATTCATTTAGATATGGATAACTCTAGAGCTACTCCTAGAGTTTGGAGCTACTAATTGATACTCTATAGAGAAAAAGACTTAGACGAAGCTTACAAGATAGATTGTAAAGCTCGTTCTCGTAATAACATGCCTTGGATAAAGCGAGAAGATTTTAGAAAGATATACGAAGACTTGATGGATTTGTATATGATACAACTAAGTCCTAGACAGCTCTTAGAAGTTGAAGAGATACCAGAAGTATTACTAGACTCACTAAAAGGAATATTAAATAAAAGTTTACATTTTGAACCGGAGGAATAATGCCAGACCCAATAACAAATTCAGTAGTAGGAATAGCAGGTAGTGTTTTAAATAAGTTTGTCGCAGACAAAAACTTAAAGATGCAACTTGAGCATGAACTCAAGACACAATTACAAACTGCTAATCTTGCTCAAGTACAAATTAATAAAATAGAAGCCGGACACAAATCTTTATTTGTAGCAGGTTGGAGACCTTCTGTAGGTTGGGTATGTAGCATTGCTATGGCATACCACTTTATCTTAGCTCCAATAGTTGAGTTCGGTGTTAACATCGCAGGTATTCAAGTAAGTTTACCTGAGTTTGACTTTTCACAACTGTCCACGATTCTAATGGCTATGCTTGGCATGGCAGGTCTTAGGACCTATGAAAAGCAAAAGAAAGTTGCCAAAGGTGACGACTAATAATAATGACAACAGAATGGATAACAGTAGTAGAAACTATCGGTATACCAGCAGTGGTAGCAATAGGTCTTGGTTATCTAGTTTGGACATTATTTAAATCTTTGATAGCTGACTTACATAAAAAGTTAGATACTCAACATCAAATGATTGTTGCCTTGATAGATAGAATCAGGCAAATGGATAATGATATGATTCGTATAGATGCAATGTGTCGAGCTGCAATGGGTATCAAGCCCGATACGAATCGAATAGCCAGAGCAGACGGTCAAAAAGACCAACGCAAAGACTAATCAAAATTTTATTAAAAGGTGCTGAATGTTCTTGTCATTCGGTAGAATTAACTATTTCACAAAGGAGGTAAAAGAGTGAGAACAGACGAAACTGTATGCGTATTATGCATAATGTTTTGGGTTGCTTGTGGTATGTTTTATGCTACTGTAACTTTTTAATCCGTATTTTGAACACGGGCATTTAAACAAGATTCAATATAACTATGTATTTCATCAAGTTTAACTGTAGCTTCTCTTATGATAACCCGAAGATTTTCATAGTCTTGTCGGGATAGATATTTTTTAAGTTTCGCTATGTCAACTTTGGTTCTTTCTGTGACAAGGTTTCCGCTTTTGTCATATAGTAATCTATAAGCTAAAAGTTGTGCTTCATTTCGTTTCGTTTTCATTGTTAAATCCTGTAAAGGTTAATTGTCCATAATCACCTCTCAGTCCGGCTTTTTGATATGAGGTAGCTCTACCTTCAAAAAAGTTTTGATGCTCTACTCCCAACACATCATCTAACCATCCTAAAGGATTATCTTTCTGATTAAAGTTAGGTTTAAGTCCTAACTGTAACAGTCTTCTATCAGCAATGTATTTGTTGTACGCATACATTTCTTCTTTAGTTAATCCTTCAATATCTCCCATTTCGAATACTAAGTCCAAGAACTTTTCTTCTAGTTTTACCATATCTCTACATATCTGATAGATTTCTTTTTTAAAGTCATCTGTCCAAATATCTAAATTTTCTTTGATAAATTCTCTAAACAATCTAGTCATTGCTTCTACATGTAAGCTTTCATCTTTAATAGAATAAGCCACAATCTGACACATACCTTTCATCTTTCCATATCTTTGAAAGTTCATGAGTATAGCGAAGCTACTGAATAGCTGTAAGCCTTCCGTAAAGGCTGAATAAACGGCTAAAGCTTTGGCGATAGTCCTTTTATCAGACTTAATAGTTTTAAGGTCTGTAATGTACGCATGTTTGTCAGACATTTCTTCGTATTCGGCAAAGGCTTTATATTCTATATCAGGCATACCAACAGTATCTAATAATAAACTGTAAGCATGTTGATGGATTGCTTCCATGTTACCAAAGGACAGCATCATCATTCTAGCTTCTGGAAGCTTGAAAAGTTGCATATATCTTTCAACATACCCCGAAGCAACATCTACATCTGATTGAGTGAACAATCTAAATATCTGAGTAAGTAAGTTTTTTTCAGAATCAGATAATCTTTCATTCCAATCTTTTACATCAGTATGTAATGGTACTGACATAGGATGCCAATGCATTCTGTTTTGTAAATCGTAATACTCAAACATCCAACCATAGTCAAAAGGTTTGTAGTAATCTCTAGTTTTTAATAAGCTCATTAAGTTCCTCGTTTAGTTAAAAGTGTTTATATAATTTTGTAAATTTTCCATGTCTTCAAGAGAGAGGTTAGCAGCCTGACCCCACATGAGAGCAGATTGTGCACCTCTAGTTTCTCCATTTTTATATTGCATTAACATTTTTACAATAGAAGTGCTACCAACAAGTTTTGGTCCAATACCTCCTTCTCCTTTCATACCATGACACATATTACAATTAACATATATCTTAGCACCTTTATCAGCAGGTGTTTCTGTTTGCATTGCAACTCTTTTTGCCTCTAATTGTTCTGTAAATGTACCATACTTTGCAGTATATTCTTCGTAACATTCACCCCAACAACTATGTACGTCTCCGTATCCAGAAACGTCTGCGTTAATTATAGTTGTATAAAGTATTCCCACAATACCTAATACACTAACCAATAACATTGCTATACTATGTTTCATATTATCCCTCACAAGCAATACATTCCACTTCATCTAACTTAATTCGTGGAACTTTAATGTTAACATTCTCTGCAGCTTTAGCAGCATCAGACCTAAAATAATAAAGTGATTTTAATTTATTAGCACCATACCAATGAACATCACTAACATACTGTAAGTATTCATTATGCTGTTCTTGATTCTGAGTTGAATCAGGTAAGATAAAAAACAAATTAACACTTTGACTTTGACATATAAACTCTTGTCGCTTATATGCATGTTCGACAACCCAAATTTGATTTATCTCATCTGCGGTTTTAAATACTTCTTTTTCTTCTTTTGTAAATAACTTTAACTCTTGTATTGACCCACGATTATCACTAATATCTTGCCAGACTTTCTTACGCTTTTTAGGGTCGGTTACTTTTTTGTTGATGAGTTTTTCAAGGTTTTTGTTTTTGACTTTATAGCTTCCAGATAGCGTTTTATGAGTGAAGACGTTAGCCCTGATGGGTTCGATGGATGGAGAAGTTCCCCCACAAATAATACTGGAACTAGCATTAGGTGCAACAGCAAGGAGATGGCAATTCCTAAGACCAGAATTAGAAATATCAGGAGCTTCCCCCCGTAATACAGCAAGTCTTCTAGATGCAAGAACAGCAGCTCCTTTGATGAACTTAAATAATTTATAGTTGATGCCAGTCGAGAAGATTCCCTCAAAGGGTATGTTTTGATTTTGTAAATAAGAATGAAAACCCATTGCTCCAAGACCAATAGACCTTTCACGATAGGCTGAATAAGCAGCTTTTGTAAAGCCTTCTTTGCCTTCTTTAATATGTTTTTTAAATCTCTCATAGTTTGCATTGTAACCTCCAAGTGAATTTAAATCGACTGCATTTTCAATAAAGTGTTCTAGCACATTGTCAAGCATAGTCACTAAATCATCTATAAATTTATCATCTTTAGACCATTCATCAAAGTGTTCAAGGTTGACACTTGACAAACAACAGACTGCAGTTCTTTCGTCATTAGTAGGTAAGGTTATTTCTGAACACAAGTTACTTTGTTTTACCTCTAATCCTAAATCTTTTTGTCCTTGGGGTAGAGCATCATTACAATTATCTATATTGACAATGTAAGGCTCTCCAGTTTCTGCTCTAGCATCTAATAACTTAGACCAGAGCTCTCTAGCTTTTATAATCTTAACAGCTTCATTTGTTTTCGGGTCAATCAATCGCCAGTCATCATCTTCTTCTACAGCTTTTAAAAATGCATTAGTTATATTAACTCCATTGTGTAAGTTCAAACACTTTCTATTTACATCGCCACCGGATTCTTTTCGCATGACCATAAACTCTTCAATCTCTGGATGAGATATATCCATGTAAGCAGCATAGCTACCTCGTCTAGTTACACCTTGATTAAAAGCTAACATCTGAGAGTCTACTACTTTCATAAAAGGTATTGAGCCAGTAGACTTACTGCCATTACTTGTAGGTATGCCATCACTTCTAACATCTCCCCAGTAACCACCAATACCACCACCAGAACTAGCTAACCAAATGTTTTCATCATAGTGACTGGATAAACCACCACGATTATCTGGAACATAGTTAAGAAAACAACTGATAGGTAATCCTCTAGTTGTACCGCCATTAGAAAGAATAGGGGTAGAAAACATAAACCAAAGATTAGAAACATAATTATAAATTCTTTGAGCCATGTCAAAGTCGGTTTCTTCTTTGAATGTAGAAACAAATATTGAAGCTCTAGCAAATGCTTCTTGTGGCGAAGTTTCGTTCTGCCATAAATACCTATCTTGAAGAGTATCTAAACTAAATTTGTCTAGCTTTTTATCTTTGTCATAGTTTATGATTATTCCTAAGTAAGGGTGTTCACCTTTTTTCTCCATTCTTTTCCTCCTGTCTTAATATGTAAATTGCTATCATTGTATAGTGTATAATCTTTAGTAAGTCATCAATGTTCTTACCATCTTTTTTACCAAACCTCATGGCATATTTCATGATGTTGCCCATAGCAAATCCTTCGCCATAACCCGCATCAAGTATCATGTCAGTAGCTTGATATTTTCCATGTGAATAGTGCTTGTCATAAGTACCATCAACATAATGTTCTATCATTTTTAAAATAACTTTTTCGTCAAATTTATAATTCATTGTCTTTCCATTCATCAGGTAAATTGCCTTCATAGAACCAACGGAAGTCATTGGCTTCTGCCCATTCAGCATGAGTTCTTTTACTGCCGTCTCTTCTTTTCTTAGCTTGAGGCATAGGGGCATAAGGTTTTTGAAAAAAGAAAACTAATTCAACATTATCAGGTAAAGCATCACGAATGTGAATGTATTTACTGTACTCTGCGTAATCCCAAAACCTACCCTTAGCTTCAATTAAGATAACCTTTTCATCATCAAATACTCTGACAAAATCAGGTTCGTATTTCTTAGGAATATTATAACTAACCGTATCGTAATGATGCAGCCATTTGTTAAATAATCTTTGATGTATTTCGTATTCCCAATGGCTATCATAGCCTCTAGGAATACCTGCCTCTTTTTTAGGTCTTGGTTTTCTTGGTTTTCTTCTTGCCATTTTTCTTTACAGTAGAGTCATAGTTCTTAGCAAGTTTCCAATACTCTAAAATATTATTAAACATTCCTAAGTGTTTAGTGTGTGATTCTTTATCCCAAACATGATACAAAATAGTTTCAGTATCTTTTCGGTCTACAAAAATAGATACTCGTTCTACTTTTTTAAAACCACAACCTTGAGCATAGGCTGAAAGTTGCATACCATGTTCATCATAAACTAATTTAGCAGGGTCTTTGCCTTCTAAGTTATCCTTTGTTTTAAAGTCAATAAATATTCCTGACTTAGAATACAGGTCAACCTTACCACCATAGCCTTGTGTAGCACAAAAAGAATCTTCTGCTATCCATTCTTCATTAGGAAAAGTTTCATCTAACCATTCTTTAATAATTTCGTATGGCTTAGTTTTCTCTTTACCTAAGAAACCTCTTTCAATCATGCCATGTATCTTAGTACCTTGTTCAGCAGCTTCAATACTAATCTTTTTAGAGTCGTATTTACACCTAGACGAAAACTCATCGAGCGATTCATTCTCATATCTTTCTAAAGATAGTGCTGAGTTTAGAGCCTGATTTATTTTCCAGTTCTCTAAAGATGGTTTAGCTATCATACCAATAATCGTTGTGACAGAAGGTACTAAACCCAATGTTTTAGCATCTCTCAACGTGGTATTTCTTTCTCTACCATTAGCACCAATGATAGTGTACATCGGTTCTCCTTCTTGGGTGTACCAATGACCTGATTCAGACGTGAACTTATTATAGTTGTCTGGTTTGATTAAGTCAAACTCTTCTTCGTTTTTATTACTTTTTGGTATCATCATCTAACTCCTTAAATGCTTTTATTACATCTGTTGAAAATAATTTAGGTAAATTAACTAAGAACATTCTACTAGCATTATGGTCGCCACCGCTTACAGTTTTGAAAGTATCTAATTTATCTACAATCTTTTTGAGTACCTCAGTTTTAAAAACCAAAGTACAGTATTCTTCTTCTCCAATACAAAGGTTGTGAAACCAATAATCTGATTCAGTAGCACGAATACCAGAGGGTTTGCCCCATGATTCATACTCAATACAAATGTTATTCGTACCTACCCATATATCTCTTTCTGACTTAACCTCAATCTTTTTGTTGGTTAACATCTCTGCGATTCTATCTTCTCTGATAGAGCCGTATTGTAAATCAAGGTCAAACTTCTTTCTGTCTTTCTTAGTGGGTTTCATTAAAATCTCCTTTATGATTTACAAATTTTATATTTTGTGTTTTTGGATTATACCCTAATATTTTTACTCCTAGTTTTTTTTGTTTAGATGTTCTTTGTTTAGTAGCATAATTACCAACTAAAGTTTTAACATCTATTAAACTGACATTGTTTTCTTCATCTATTGCTACAATATCTACTGGTCCATCACAACCACAATTTCTAAAAACTTCATAACCTTTTTCTAATAAAAAAGTAACTGCCTTTAATTCTGCAATATCTCCTTTTCTACTATGTGATTTAATATTCTTCATTAGAATTTCTTTTTAAAAATCTAGTAAAAAAATCTTTAATGTTTTTTGAATAATAATGTTTTTTAGGATAACCAGTAGGGTTATAGGGAGACCATCTTCCAGTTGTATAGTAATATGCATACATTTTATCATTAAAATAAATTCTTAACATTTGTGCTTTAGTTTCTTCAAAATAAATATCTTTTCTATCTAAAAACTTTTTTACATCCTCTAAAGATTCTTTAGTACTGTGTTTAAAAATTACTTCTCCTTTAGAGTTAACTCTATTAAATTTCCAATTATATCCTTTAATGTGTCTCACTCCAGTTTCCTCCTAGCTTGTACTCGCCAGTCAAAGCACATCTCATGCCTAACTGCTTTCCTGCTTCTTCAATACATTCAACACCCATAAGACCAGTAAATTCTGCTACATCTTCTTTAACTTGCATCTGCCATTCATCATGAATATTAGCAACAAACTTAGCATCAAGTGTATTTAATTTTATTTTATTATCAAAGATACACATAGCTTTCTTCATGGCTATCGCACCCCCACCTTGTAGTAAAGTATTTAGAGCAGCATGTTCATGCCTAACATAAATCTTTCTACCATCTAAACCTTTTAAGAATCCTCTTCTCGAAGCTTCTCTAACTCTGTTCGTAAGAGTTTCAAGTGATGGCAAGTTGGTAAGAAAACGTTTTCGAAGTCGCTTACCATCCTCTCTTTTTCCTCCAACCACTGTTCCAAGCTTTTCATCTCCAGCTCCGTAGATAAGTGCATAGATGAAAGTTTTTGCTTTATCTCTTGATTCAAGTCCTGCAAGTTCTTGATTTGTTTTGTGTATATCGCCATTAATAACCTCGTCAATATATTCTTCGTCATTCATGTAGTGAGCTAACATTCTAAGTTCTAAGCCACTAGCATCAATACCTAATAGTTTATAACCTTCTGGCACAATCCAACAAGCACGACAGTCTTCTCCATACGGACTATAAACTCCGGGAATCTGAGCCATGTTAGGATTTCTATGAGTCATCCTGCCAGTAATTGTACCGTTAGGTATTACTTTACCATGCACTCTTTCACCTTGTAGTTCATCTATCCATGAGGAGATTTGAGCTATACGCTTTTGTAATAATAAAAACTCGGCAATGAGCCGAGCTTCTTGGATGTGTTCTATCTTTTTAAGTGTACCTTCATCAACTATAGGTTGACCCGTAGGTGTAAATCTTTCAGGCTTCCACCCAAAGTCTACTAAGTATTCGCCAATCTGTTTTCGACTACCAAGATTAAACTCTTGTAGTTTCCTTCTCATAAATGGGTCATAGTTTTTAGTGGTCAAACACTTTTCATATTCTTCATCGGTCATACCACGTTTAGATAACGTGCCGTCTTTCTTTATGTAAGGGGTAACAAGTTTATCATCTACCCACTTAGGTTTAAATGTTCGTTGTACTTCATTTTCTACTTCTAGCATTCTAGATTTTAATTGTGCTAAAAGCATAGTGGCTTTTTGTAAATCAAATAGAAACCCAGTCTTTTCTTGTTGATTCATTATTTCAGCAACTTGAGTTTCTAATTCAATACTTTCCTGACTAAACCCCACTCCTTCTTTGAGTAAAGCATAATAAACTTTTTCATTAAGTAATACGTCTTGCTCACAATACTCTAACATCTGTGGTGTATAGCTATCAAAGTCATCAGGTTGTTCTTGTTTGTGAAAGTTAATTCTGTACCCCCAAGTTTTTAAGCTGTGCCCGTTCTCTCTAACGGGTTGAAATAATCTAGACATAACTAAAGTATCAACGACTTTAGCATTTAATTTAACATCAAGTATTTTTTCTATTACAGGAATGTCATAGCCAATAATATTATGTCCAATCAAAACATCAGCACTTTGTAAATACTCAACCCCATCAAGTAATTGATTAGGATTAAAAGTACGGCAAGTACCTTCATCTAAATCTTTGGCAACAATACACCAAATCTTAGTGGGATTTAATCCATCTGCTTCAATATCAAAAACCAATTTCTTCATTGTCAAATGTGTCCTCCGCATCTACTTCAAATAATCTACCAGTCTCAGGATTATACTGTAAGGCACAAGCTAATCCAGTATCTCCAGTGTATCTAGACTTCAATACTCTAACCTTAGTAGTATTAGCTTCTTTAGGGTCAGTAGCTTGTTGATTTCTTTCTAAAGCAATAACACAATCAGAAAGCTGTGCTATGCCTTGTGAACCTTTAAGATGACTCAATGATACAGTCACACCTTTTTCGTGCCCCCTGTCGCCTGTAGCTCGTCTTAAATGCGATACTAGAATCAAGCCGACATTAGTTTCTTCAACTAAACTACGCAGTCTATTCATTAAGTTATCAATACCCCTTCGTTCATCGCCTTCGGTTAAGACATTGACAAGCATATGCAAGTGGTCAACCACGACCCATTTACACTCGCAACCTACAATCATGTATCGTAGTTTCGCAAATATCTCATCAATGTCTGTCGCACCCAAATGTGAATGAATGAATACTCTGTTCTTCTGTATTACCTTATCGAACAAAGCATTTAAATCTTCTTCGGAATAACTATCTCGTTTCTCATTGAGATACAATCTATCGTTTGCTTCAATGGATATTAAACCATCTGCAGTTCTGAGCCAGTTCTCTTCAAGAGCAATGATACCTACATTATCTTTAGTAGTTTTAATTAGCCAATGCTCAAGCTCTCTAGTTACGGAAGACTTACCGAGTCCAGTTCCACCAGTCAGAGTTACTAACTCGCCTCGTCTTAATCCATATAATTTTTTATTCAGTCCTTCCCAAGGATAAGCAATACTTTCTTTTACTTCTCTATTAAGCCAGTTATCTTTTTGACCAGACAATTCCATAATACCTGATGGTGTATAAGTCTTAGCTTCCCACCAAGCTTTAGTAAAGCCTTGAAATTCTTTTTGTTTGAGCATGTCATTAGCATCTTTATAGCCATTGGGTAAAGTCATTATCTTTACCTTACCGGGTTTTAAGACACGAGCAACATTTCGTGAAGCTTCTCTACCTGCCTTGTCATTATCAAAACAAAGCACAACATTATCAAAGCTTTCAACAAACTCTATGCTTTCTCTAATATCTTTTACTGCACCCGCAGCACCTCGTTTAAGAGATACGACTGCCCACTTACCTTGAAAGAGTTCGTCTACTGCCATAGCATCGCACTCGCCCTCGGTAATAGTTAAATATTTACCGCCAGTATTTCTGTATAACTGTTCGCCAAATAATCCAGTGCCTTCAAATGTACCTTTGGTTGCAAAGTTTTTATCCGCAACAAATCTTGTTTTAGTTATGGCTACTTCATTGCCATTAAAGTATGGGTATATATGTTGCGTTATATCTCCGTTTCTATTTTTGATAACACGAACTCCAAACTTCTTAGCTGTCTGTTCAGATATACCTCTGTCTGTAAGTTCTCCATAGATTCCAGTATAGGATTCTAAAAATGTATTGGTTGGTTTCTGTGTTGTTTCCACTATTCTGCCCTCACTTGCAGTTTCATAATCGGTAAAAAATGTTGAACAACTAAAGCAATAAGCCGAGTTGTCTGCATTGATTGATACGGGGTCAGAGCCACCGCACTTAGGACAAGGTTGCCTATGCTTTACGAATTTACTTTTGTCTTGATTCAATTCTATCTCCATAAGATAGCTAGACTAGGGATAAATATAGAGGTTAAAAAACCTAGTCTAGCTAAAATTGTTATTAACTGTCTTGTGCTTCAGTATCTGTTGGTACTTCTTTTGTTTCAGATTCCTCTACCTTAACACCAGACTTATCAGCATTAATTACCTCTACAATTCTAGTAGAGAAATAATTAATAGCACCTTGAGTTTCTTCAAGGTCTAAAGTCTGTGCAGCTTTCTTTTGATTTAGCCTTTGCAATCTGCCAAAGATTTGTTGACCCTCTTCAGGTAAATCTTCAACATAAACATCAACACCATCAATGGTAATGTAAGGTCTTTGTTCTTCCATTAGAACTCCTCGCCATCAGCTAATAGTTCAGCACCATCAGCATTCTTATATTCAACAAGGTCTACAACTTGTACAGCTTGTAAGTCAAGTCCTATATAAGGACCAAATTTACCCTCACCACTATACTCATTGTATTGAACTCTAACCCTAGAGCCATTACCAACAGCAACATTTATTTCTTGCTTGTCCTTATCTAAAAGTCTAGGTGCAGGTCTGGTTATTCCATTAGGACCATGTACCTTTCTTTTGATAACTAAAGCAGGACCTTCATCATGCTGTTTTACTTTATGACCTCTTGCAGCAAAGTCATTAGCAGTAGTCTCATCAACAATTAAGTCAACAGTATATACTGGTTCAAACTTTGTGTTTGGGGTCGTTATACTTGCCCATTTTACTGAGCCTTCTAATATAGCCATAGTGTATTACCTCCGTTCAGCTTATTAAAATTCTGTGAGAGTTTTGAGCCAACTACTCTCCGAGTTGTGGATAGTACCAAATCAAGCAACTTAAATGGAGATAGAGAGGGCTTCTTGATTACTCGTTCTTTTAATCTACCATTTTTCTGTATCATCTACAATTCCTTTTTCGTAATTAAACTTTCTACTTATTTGGTATGGGTTTCGCCCTGTACCAACATACTCAAACTTAGAATATACCATACTTGGTGCAACGTGGTCAAGGTATCTAATGACATAGCCATTAAGTTTTTCGGCAAATGCCTCAACCTCTTCGTAAGTGCCATAAACATAATGCATGACATCATGGTCATCAAGCACTACTGCTTTTTCTATCATCTACCTTGCCCTCGATATTTAGCTTTCTGTTGTAGTCTTTTATGTTTGTTCATGTGCTTCGTAGATTTTTTAATCTTCCTGCCACGACCTGCCATGCCCTGAGAAGTTGCCTTTTTGACATGCTTAATTAAGACTGTTTCTTTTCTCTGTGCCATCTAATCTGTATAGTTCCTCAATGATTAAGTGTTCGTCTTTGATGTTACCTCTAGCTTCTTTAAGAGCTATCAAGTCACCATCAAAAGTAAATGATTCGTCTGTCTCTTTATTGACGACAGAAATAATATCTGTCACTCCTGCCATAGAAACAAGATTATCAAATGCTTCTAACGTAGAGTAAGCAAAAGTTTTTATTTCATCTTCTTGATTGTCTATGACAACCTTACATATATATTCATACATTTAGTACCTCTTTTAGTTTTGTATAAGTTTTAATTTCGGGATATTTTTTTAACTGTTTTAATAGCCATCTATCTGACATATAAACTAAGGTAATCCCTTTAATACCTTTCATATAATTATCTTCGGGTAATAAACCCTCAACATTATCAACAGTAATTTTATCTGCTTCCTCTTGGGGTAGCAAACTCTTTAGCCATTCAACCTGAATGGGTCTAATTCTTTTCTTTAGTTCTTTAAGTTTTTTCTTGTTCAATTTCTATTACTCCGTCATCAAATAAGTCTTCAAGAAAAACTCTTGAGTTATCTAGTATGACTGACTTGACATAATCTTTATCCTCTGCCTCAACAGTTACAGTCTTTAACTTACCAATATAAATTACAAACTTCATATTCTTTCTTCTGGATAATAAACTTCCATGTAAATTTTTTCTACCGCTTCTTTGTATTCTATATTAGTCATAGATGTAATCGGTAGTTCCTTGACTAATGCTTTAAAATGATAAATTTTATTGTCCATATTTAACCTCTATTTATTCTTTCTGAATTTACACAAACAAAAGTTTCTGCATGAGTTTGATATTCTTCCTCAATATAACTTTCTAAACCTTCATAGTTTTCTGTTAAAAAATTTAAACAATCTAGTTCAGACTTAAATAAATATTCAAAAACATGAATATCCTCAATCACTATTGCAACAGTAGTTACTTCAAACAAAGCTACTAATATCCAAATCATGTTAAGCTACCTCCAGTTCTTCTTGTAGTTCTTTAATAGTCTTAGGAATATTTTTATTATACCTTTTTTTGTAAAAAGATAAACCCTTACTAAGAGCTTTCTTCTTAACCTCTAACTCTGCGACATGACCTTCCCATGTTCTAAAATCTTTTTGTCGGCAAATGTCTTGCCACTTTTTGATTGAAAGCTTTCTAAAGTTTCCTTCTTTAGCGAATCTAATATAAACCCACTTGCGACCAATAGAACGAACAGTAGCTTTACGATAGCCACAACCTTCTCCTCTTAGTCCAGTCTTTATATCATCATGATAAAAATAGTAGTGTTCCATATTTATTTTACTCCATCAATTATTAATTCTGCACGAGTTTCTATAACAACTCTAGCACCACAAGATAAGGCAGTTTTTTCATTACCACTATAAGTTATTTTACTATTACCAAGTATCACAACTTCATGGCAATAAGTATTTTTCTTACCTTCCTTAATAGTTATTACAGGATTGTTTTCATTATTTTTTTTGTTAGCTCTTATCACATGTTGATTAACATGAATATATTTTTTATCCATTTTTCTCCTCTGTTTCAAAATAAATTCCATACTCTTCTAATTCTTCCTCGTCTTTGGCTTCTACTCCACCATCAGATAGAAAATTAAAAGCTTGTTTTTCATTAGTAAATTTTAATACTTGGTTCTCTTCATCAAGTAAATACTCTTTACCATTTAAAGATATGTTGTTTATGTATCTGTATATACTTATCATGTTTTCTCCTGTAAATGTCTTGTAATTAAATTCTGCATAGACTTCTCAACCTTCATAAGCTTTTGTTTGGTTTCCCATTCAGACCTATTTTTAATCTCATAGATTTCAATAGCTTCATAGTTATCGTCAGCTCTTCGCCACCAATCTATGACTCTGTTTTTAAATGGGAAAATGCTATCAGTATTATCATACTCCACATGAACTGTACCTGCGACATAATCTTCGGCTACAGTTGTACCTTTATCTATTAGTTTAACTTCCACTCTTTACCTCCTTTAGTT
>VMHT01134702.1_pt1 | contig 14136 bp, 13 predicted proteins | sample 4693611 | NCBI WGS metagenome assembly VMHT01 (sample SAMN12280063, study PRJNA550983) | marine metagenome | isolation source: seawater sampled from same location over 5 years 0.02-0.2 micron viral filtrate | place: USA: collected off the coast of southern California halfway between the port... ... | reverse complement strand
ATCCACCTGGGTTTCACGTTCGGCATTAACTGTTATCGCTGCAATAGAGGCATCAAATTTATCTTGCCGTAAACCCTCAATCATTCCGGGTAAGCTGCTTTCTTCATAGCGATAATCCATTTCCAGTTCGGCAGCGATTTGCTCAAACAGGTAAATGCTGATCCCTTCAAACTGTCCGTTTTCGTTTTTAATTACAAAAGGCGGCGCTTCTTTGGTGGCTACCACAAGCTGTTGGGAAGGGGGGGTATCCTGCGCTGATACGGTAAATGACCATAGCGCCCCTAACCAAATCCCGATGTTGAGCAATCGTTGCATAGGCTTGTTCCTTTTTTGTTCTTTTAAAATTACCACTATATTAAGAGCTTACTACGGGGGGTGGTGTAAATTTGTTCAGCCCGCGGGGGCCCACGCCCCGGAAAGGTTGAAAAATAAGCTGGTACACCCTGGCAAAGCCTGATACTATTCGCTCGCCTTTAGAAGGTTCTATTTCAATTTGATAAATGCTTCTTTACGTTAGTTTCTTGTTAGTCCCCCTCGTGCGATTCACATTTAGACGTCTACCGATAAAAGCCTGCTGCAAAACAGATAGCCCTTCAGTGCAAACTGGATGCTTGGTTGCATCCATTATTTAATTAATCTCTCTAGGAGTTATCCATGTCTACCACAGGTACAGTAAAATGGTTTGACGAAACCAAAGGTTTTGGTTTCATTACACAAGCAGACGGCGGCAAAGATGTATTTGTACATTTTCGCGCAATCAAATCAGACGGTTTCCGTACTCTGACTGAAGGTCAGGAAGTACAGTTTACCGTTGAACAAGGCAACAAGGGTCCTCAGGCAGCCGACGTGGTTGTACTGTAAACCAGTGCTTGTTTGTTACAGACGCCCCCGTGGTGTCTGTAACCGTTATGCTTCTGTAACTCCCTTCTTTTTGTTCATCTATTTTTGCCATTCGAGGTATTATGTCGTTTTCCCAGTTGGGTTTGTCTGCCCCGCTTCAACAAGCTATTGAAAAACAGGGCTATAGCACGCCGTCTCCCATTCAGGAGCAAGCCATTCCTGCCATTCTTTCAGGACAGGATGTTTTGGCTGCTGCACAGACCGGAACTGGCAAAACTGCAGGATTTGCCTTACCTCTCTTACATCGTCTGGAACAAGGCAAGCCAGCCTCTCCCAACAATGTACGGGCGCTTATTTTAACGCCCACCCGTGAGCTTGCGGCTCAGGTAGAGCAAAGCGTTCGCGAGTACAGCGAATTCATGCCCCTTAAAACCGCCGTGGTGTTTGGCGGAGTTGGTATTAATCCGCAAATGAAGCGCCTTCGTGGCGGTGTGGATGTACTGATTGCCACCCCAGGACGTTTGCTGGATCTATATCAGCAAAAAGCCGTTAAATTCAGCGACCTGGAAATGCTGGTGTTAGATGAAGCTGACCGCATGCTGGACATGGGCTTTATCCACGATATCAAACGTATCCTGAAGTTGTTGCCAGCGAAGCGCCAGACGATGCTGTTTTCGGCCACCTTTGCCGGTACCGTTACCGAGCTGGCTGAGTCTATCACCCGTCAGCCGGTTAAGCTTTCCACCGCGCCGGCCAACACCACGGTAGAAAAAATTGACCAGCGTCTGGTACCCCTGGATAAAAACCGCAAAATTGCGGCGCTTATTTCCATGGCAAAACAGCAGAGCTGGGAACAGGCTCTGGTCTTTAGCCGCACCAAACATGGCGCCAACCGAATTGCTAAAAAGCTGGAAGCCGCCGGCATCCCCAGTGCGGCGATCCATGGCAATAAAAGCCAGGGCGCACGCACTAAAGCCCTAGCTGCATTTAAAGATGGTTCAGTAAAAATTCTGGTGGCCACTGACATTGCTGCCCGCGGTCTGGATATCAGTCAGTTGCCAGTGGTGGTTAACCTGGATCTGCCGAACACCGCGGCAGACTATGTTCACCGTATTGGCCGTACCGGCCGCGCCGGTGCTTCGGGTCAGGCGTGGTCATTAGTCAGTGCTGATGAATACGAGCAGCTTAAAGACATCGAAACACTGATTCAGCAGTTGCTGCCACGCGAAACCCTAAAAGGTTTTGAGCCGCAGCTGAGCTTGCGTGAAACCACCTTGTCAGCACCTAAAAAGCCCAACAAACCGAAAAAGCCGAAAGCAAATTCGGCCGGTCGTCGCGAGGGTGGTCGCGGGCAAAATGACAACCGCGGCCAGAATAATGGCCCGGCGCGTCGCCGTCAGGCAAAGCCCCGAAATCAGACTGAACAGGCTTAAGCCGTTAGTCGAAATTCTGCTGATGATAAAAACCCGCTTGCTCTGCAAAGAGCTGGCGGGTTTTTTTTATGTCGGTCACCCAGGCAGGGATCGTATTAATAGTATAAAAGAGGATGCTTAAGGTTAGCTTCTGAAGCGGCCATCGTTGGGGTGGACTCATCTTCGGGATAAAGCGTGTTGATGGTAAGACGAGGTTCTGACACATACGCCGCGGGGCCCATGGCGCCTACCGTTTGGCTTACGCTATAAAAGCGCTGCACTTTTCCATTAATCACCAGTTCGGTTTTAAAACTGGCCATAGGATCCAGTCGCGCCGCCCGGCGTGGCCAGTCAGCGGGAACCCCGGGGCGTTGGGACAACTGTTGTAGCAGGGTGGCGATGTCTTTATCGGGCCGTAGTAAATTTTCTTGCTGCAGGTTCATCAGTATTAGCGCCAGGGCATCCTGCATGGCCTTACCGGGCTGCTGATGCAATTCAAATAAAAACTCAAAATGGTTTGACACATGGTTTAGAGTCTGAAGGCCTACCACCGGCGCGTAAAAGTGGAGCCAACCTTTGTTCACCATTAATATTTTGCCGGTGCCGTTTATCAGCACCGAGGGATAGGGATCTAAAGCGCGCAGGGTCAGCTTCATGGCTTTGCGCAACCAGCTTAGTCCGGGTGCGTGAAACTCAGTCTGGGGCGGAGAGGCCATAAAACCCGCGGCAATCAACAAATGGCTGGTGTCGCGCTCTTTAAGTTGCAAAAACGTGCAGATTTTCTCCACCATTTCAAAGCTGGGATGGACATGGCCATTTTCCATACGACTGATATGGCGAGCCGACGAGTCTATGGCATAGGCCAGTTCTTCCTGGCTCAGTTCAAATACTTTGCGCCAGAATTTCAATAAGCCACTAAAGGCCTGCGGGCCGGGCGCGCTGGCCTGTTCAGATAATAATGATGAAGACATAACCATACAACGTTTGTTCCGCGGGTGAAGGTGCAGCAAGCACCTGGCAAAGCATGACCTGTAAGGTCATGTTATCCCGGGCTAATCACAGGAACAATAGAATAAAACAAAGATACCACCTACACCGGTTTTTATTTTTCAGAGGGTTTTATGGCAGTCTCCATTTTAAATGAACGTGATTTGCACTTTATGCTGTATGAGTTGTTTGACGCCCAAGGGCTGTGCAGTCGCGAGCGGTTTAACGATCATAACCAGGAAACTTTTGAGGCGGCGCTGCAAACCGCCAAAAGTGTCGCCGAACGGTATTTATTGCCGATAAGACAAAAAACCGATCTGCAAAAACCGGAATTCGATGGCCATAAAGCCCACCTTATCCCAGAGATAAAAACCGCGGTTCAGGCTGTTATTGATTCCGGTCTGGCTTCTGCCACCGCCGATTTTGAGCATGGCGGCATGCAGTTACCATCGCTGGTGGCCTGCGCCGTCAGCGCCCATCTTACCGCTTCGGGTATGAGCGTGATGGGATACACCACCCTGACCAACGCTAATGCCAACCTGATTCAGGCCCACGGCAGTGCTGAACAAATTCAAAAGTGGGTCACGCCAATGCGCGAAGGGCGCTTTACCGGCACCATGGCGATGACCGAGCCGGGCGCGGGTTCTGGCCTGGCGGATCTGATCACCAAAGCCGTGAAACAGCCCGATGGCACTTACCGCATTACCGGCAGCAAAATTTATATCTCCGGGGGCGATCATGATTTAAGTGACAACATCGTGCATCTGGTACTGGCCCGAATTCAGGGAGCGCCCAAAGGGGTTAAAGGTATCTCACTGTTTATTGTGCCCAAGCTAATGGTTAATGAGGATGGTAGTGTGGGTGAGCCCAATGATGTCGCCCTGACCGGCTTATTTCATAAAATGGGCGGACATGCCATTACCTCCACCGCGCTTAACTTTGGAGAAAAAGGTGGAGCGGTTGGCTATCTGGTAGGCGAAGAAAATATGGGCCTGACCTATATGTTTCATATGATGAACGAAGCCCGGCTGTTTGTCGGTATGGGCGCGACCGTGATGGCCCTGGCGGGTTATCAGTATTCGCTGAACTATGCTAAGGAGCGGCCGCAGGGCCGCTTGCTAAGCGAGAAAAACCCTGAGTCGGCGCCGGTAAATATTATTGAGCACAGTGATGTAAAACGGATGCTGCTGGCCCAGAAAGCCTACGCTGAAGGTGCTCTGGCCCTGTGCTTATTTGGCGCGCGCTTGCATGACGATGAAAAGACCGCCGAAACGGCAGAAGCGCGCCAGGCCGGACACACGTTACTGGATTTTTTAACCCCCATCATTAAAACCTGGCCTTCTGAATATGGCTTAAAAGCAAATCACTATGCGATACAGGTTTTAGGTGGGGCAGGGTATACCAATGAGCATCCGGTGGAGATGTTTTATCGCGAAAACCGTCTGAACCCAATCCACGAAGGCACCACCGGGATCCAGTCGATGGATCTGCTGGGGCGTAAAGTACCACGCAATGATTTTGCGGGCTATCAGGCCTGTTTAGCCGCAATGCAGCATACCATCAGCCAGGCAGCGGAACAGCCGGCGCTAACGGAGTATGCCACCGCGCTGGCAGAGGCCATCAGTACCCTGGATAGCACCACCAAAACTGTGCTGGCAGCGACTCGTTCAATGAGCATAGATGCGGCTTTTTCCAACTCGGTGAAGTATCTGGATGTATTCGGTCATGTGGTGATTGCGTGGATGTGGCTCAAGCAAGGACTGGTAGCCAGCCAGGCATTGACTGCCCAGCCCAATATAAGTGACAGCGAAAAACATTTTTATCAGGGTAAGCTTCATACCTTACAGTTTTTCTTTCGTAACGAGTTGCCTGAAATCAACCACTGGGCCGCGCTCATTAGTCAGCTGGATACCACCAACACCGATATGCAAAGCGAGTGGTTTTAATTGATTGTTGCCGGCACGTATTTTCGTTATGCGCCGGCCTATAAGGAGCCTGAATAAATGCAAACTGTCACACCCCAGCAAATGCTTAACAGTGTAGGCACCAGCCTGCCGCCCACCGACTGGTTTTGTGTCACCCAGCAGCAAATTGATCAATTTGCCGACTGTACCCACGATCACCAATTTATCCATGTAGATGAAGAAAAGGCCCGGCAAACCCCGTTTGGTACTACCATCGCTCATGGTTTTCTGACCCTCTCAATGCTGTCGTACTTTGCTGAGTCATTCAGCTTGCAGGCAGAGGGAGCGGTTATGGGCATCAATTATGGCTTTAACAAGGTACGCTTCTTAACGCCGGTCACCCAGGGGGCCCGGATTCGGTGTGTCGCGCAGGTTAAGGGGGTAGATAATACCAAGCCGGGTCAGTACAAGGTGACGTACGATGTCATCATTGAAATTGAAAACAGTGATAAGCCAGCTCTGATGGCCGAGTGGATAGGTTTGCAGTTGGTAAAACAGTAACGCCAACGATTGGTTAAGTCAGCGGCAAAAATTAACAAGAAGCAAGGACATACAATGACAATTTCGTTTAAAAATCAGGTAGCCATTGTTACCGGCGCCGGTAACGGTCTGGGAAAATCTCATGCATTGGAGCTGGCCAGGCGCGGCGCTAAAGTGGTTGTAAACGATTTTGGCGGGGCTCGGGATGGTACCGGCGGCTCCTCGGCTGCGGCGCAACAGGTGGTCAAAGAGATTGAACAAGCAGGCGGCGAAGCCTTAGCTCATGGCGCAAACGTGGCTGATATGGCCCAGGTACAGGATATGCTCAATACCACGTTAACAAAGTGGGGGCGGGTTGATGTGCTGATTAATAATGCCGGGATTTTACGGGATAAATCCTTTGCCAAAATGGACATCGAAGACTTTCAGGCTGTTTTCGATGTGCATGTAATGGGCACGGTTAACTGCACAAAAGCTGTCTGGGACACCATGCAGAAGCAAAACTACGGACGAATTCTGATGACAACCTCATCCAGTGGTTTGTATGGCAACTTCGGCCAGTCAAATTACGGGGCTGCAAAAATGGCGGTTATCGGCATGATGAATACACTGGTTTTAGAAGGCGCTAAGTATAATATTCGGGTTAACGCACTGGCCCCCACCGCCGGTACCCGTATGACCGAAGACTTACTACCGCCGGATATTTACAACATGCTCACCACTGAAGCGGTGACCGCCGGTGCCCTGACCCTGTGCCATGACGGGGCCCCGAATCGTACCATTCTGTGTGCCGGAGTGGGCGGCTACTCGTGTGCCCGCACGGTGGAAACTCCGGGGATCTTTTTAGCCGCTGAAGACCAGAACCCTGAAACCGTGGCCGCCAATTTCAGTAGTATCGTTGATCCGGCACAGCAGCAAGAGCTTGAAAATGGCGCAAAACAAGGCGAAAAGTTTTTAAAGCTGGCAATGGCTCATGTTAAGGCACAGCAATAAACCCCGGGTAAAGTTGCTGACATTTTGTATTAGCTGAACTCTGCCTTTTAAAGGTAACCGGGCCTGGCGCTAGCAGGCAAAAGCCGCCCGCTAAAGCCGGTACCAGCCACATCGCTACTCGGCTGAAGAAAGCGCAATAAGGGTTTGCCTGATGAAATAATAGCCAGGTGTGAGAGTCCTAACCAATCTTTTTTGGTAGCTGCGCCTTATAAACTGTACGCAACCAACGCGAGGACCAAGCATGTTAGGAAAATCATATCTGGTAGTAGCAAATCAAACTGAAGCAAAAATTTTCATCGAGAAGGAAGGGGCAAGCGAGCTTGAACCGGTTGTGGTTCTGATGAACGATGATGGTCGCGACTCAGACAGTGATCTGGTGACCGACCGCCCTGGCGCTACCTCTTCACCCAGTGGCGCAGTTCACGGCGTGGATACCATGAGCCGCAAAGATGCCACCGAGATAGAAGCAAACCGCTTTGCCGGCACCATTACTGACTGGCTGGATAAACGGCGGTGTGAAGAAAAAGTTTATCATATCGACATAATTGCCGAAGCCGGCTTTTTAGGCAAATTACGTAATAAAATGAATAAACAGCTTACCGAGCTGGTGGGCCATACCATCAATAAAGATGTAGTTCGCGAAGATGAAAAAGTATGGAAAAACTATCTAAAAGAAGCGGGAAGGAGCTCCGCTGTGCAATAGCAATATAGTCTGCGATTTGCGCATCAACCCGGTTGGTGCGCTTCGTTTCGTTATTTCTTGTTTTTTCCGCTTATATCCACCAACAGCCGACCCACCGAACCTAAAAGCATAAAAAACGCCCCCAATATAAACAGCCATACGCCTAGAGTTTTGTACATTTCAAAATGAGGCAAAAATAGAATGCTACCAACAAAAAAAGCAAAATTACCAAACAGACCCAATGATAAATGGATCCAGCCATAATCATTCACGATTACTTTGACTAATGCGAGCACCCGGGCCTCCTTATTCAATGGGTCGAAGAAGAAATACTTGCGCCTGAAGATGAGCTACTTATATTTCTGAGCGCCAATAGAATGTACTGACTCATACATAAGTTGGACCAAATTTTTCGCCCCATGCACATCATTGTCAGTCATGCCCACCACACCCGTTTTTATGACTATCCGGTTAACCTTTTTAAACCATTGTATGCAAAGCTTTTTAATCAAAGCCAAAAAAATTTCGAAAGATGAAAGTGTTTTGAACTACCGTGCAAATGGTAATTGTTATCATTTGCATTGACATTTATCTACGTCTAGCTAGTATACCTATCACAACACGGGCTGACCCGTGAAAATAATGATAAATGGACTCAAAGGACACTCATGAAAGCACGCGTCGCACTCAGCAGCCTGGCACTGGCTGTTCAACTTGGTTTGTCTTCAACCGCTATGGCAGTAGCCGTGCCGGATGACAGTGAAATAGAGCACCTGGTAGTAACAGCCACAGGCTTTGAGCAGAAGCTGACTCAGGCGCCTGCCAGTATCTCGGTGATCACTGCCGAAGATATTAAAACCCGTTCGTTTACGTCGCTGCTGGATGCTGTTAAATACCAGGAAGGCATTGATATTGGCTCTACCCGGGATAAAACCGGTCAGGGCAGTGTAAGTATGCGGGGGTTAACCGGCGAGTATACGCTGATTTTGATCGACGGACGCAGGCAGAACAACCACGGTGATATTTACCCCAACAACTTTGGTGGTAATGCGTTTAACCATATTCCGCCACTTGAAACCATTGAGCGGATAGAAGTCATTCGTGGGCCAGCCTCAACGCTTTACGGCGCGGATGCGCTGGGAGGCGTCATCAACGTGATTACTAAAAAGCACAGTAAGGAGTGGTCAGGTTCAGTCACCTTTGGCCGCAGCCTGCAAACCAATGACGATTTCGGCAACGACATTACCACTGACTTTGCCGTAAATGGTCCGCTGATCGCGGATACGCTGAGCCTGGGAGTGCGTGGCAGCATGTATGAGCAACAGGCATCGTCGCCGCAATTTGCGCCAGCAGTTGATCCCAATGGCACGGTGCATGTTCGTTCACTAGGGTTTGGCAGTGGCGGTCGCACCGTAGATAACACCAATGAGCATTTTGGTTTTAGTCTTGACTACACTCCAGCAAAAGGTCATGAATTTTCATTCGATTATGACAATTCCCATCAGAAATACGACAATACGCCGGAATACAACATTGAAACGGATGAAATTATTTATCCGTTAGGAACACGCGATAGTATTGAAAGCCTGTGGCAGGACCGTGGTGGTCAGGTTAACCCTCGTGCCGGCTATGCGTCAGATCAGGAGTTTGATCGTCAGTGGTGGTCTCTGGCTTACGATGGTGCGTTTGAGTTCGGCACTATGATGGCCGCGCTGTCTTATGTCGACACCCAGAATAACGGACGAACGCTGCCGTTAAGTGTTAATGAAAGGCTGTTACTCCAGCAAATGTATGATGGGGTGGGTGAATATGCAGATCTGCCGGAAGCAGAACGTCGCGACATTGCAGCCCGGACCTTTCTGCCGCGTCCGGCACGGCCGCTGGACAGCAGTCAATACACCTTCGATCTACGCTTTGATATTCCTATCACAGATGTTGCTGGCGACCATAATCTTGTCCTGGGTGGCCAGGTGATAGACGGTGAGCTGGAGGACGGTGTATTTGGACTGGAAGCGGGTGATGCCGGTGCCATTCAGGAACAGAAAATGTACTCGGTGTTTGCTGAAGATAACTGGATGATGACAGACGCGCTAACGTTGACTGCAGGTGTGCGCTACGATGACCATGATGTATTTGGAAACCAGACCTCGCCGCGTGTTTATGCCGTTTATAATTTAAACGACTACTGGACAGTGAAGGGCGGGGTCAGTACCGGATACAAGACGCCTCAGACCACCGATCTCTACGATGGTGTAACCGGGTTTGGCGGGCAAGGTACCAGCCCGTTTGCCGGGAATCCCGATCTGCAGCCTGAAACCAGTGTAAACTCCGAGATTGCGCTCTACTGGAGCACCCATGAGCACAATTTCAATATTACCTACTTTAACACCCGCTTCGACGATAAAATTGCCAGCGGTGACACTGTGCTAAGTTGTGAGGTAACGGGTGGTCAGCGTCCCTGTGTAAACCTTGGTGAGTACGATCAGCTTGGTTACGACACTTACAGCCAGAAAATTAATATCGACAGTGTGGATCTGCAGGGGATCGAACTGGCGGGGCGATATTCAATTACTGCAGACTGGTCACTGTATGCCAACTATACCTGGACTGACAGTGAGCAAAAGAGCGGCGCTCAGGAAGGTTTACCGCTGACTAATACGGCCGAGCATATGGCCAACATAAATCTGGGCTGGGATGTCACCAGCGACCTGAATATCTATTTGCAGGGCGAGTTCAGGTCTGATCGCTACCGCGGCTATGATGCTGTTTTTGAACGTGAACTGTACTTCAAAAATTACAGCCTGCTGAATTTGGGGGCCCGCTGGACGCTAAATAATTACGTGGTCGTAAATTTACGCGTAAATAATCTGCTTGACCGTGACTTCACCTCGTATTCCGTAGATTATAACGACCTTAATGGCGATGGTGAGTTTGAATATCTGACAGGGCGTGGTGTGGTCAGCGAAGTTGCCTTTACTGATGACTATAACGTGAAAGATAAGGCCAGAAACTTCTGGGCCAGCGTCACGGTGAGTTTTTAACTGAAGGATTGGGGCGAATAACGTCCCATACATAGGGGTATAAATGCAGTTCGGGTTGGGGTCTGTAAGGCAATGGCACTGGATCAGTGCAGCGGTATCACTGGCAGGCATGCTAATGTTTGCGTTAACCGGGATCACGTTGAATCATGCTGCTGATATCAGCGTTGAACCAGAGGTCGTGACTATTGATGCACAGCTAACTGATACGCTTATTTCTGTATTGCGGCGCTCCGACCAGGAAGGCAGCCATCATCAGGTTCCGCCAGCACTCAATGCCTGGCTTGCCACAAAACATGACATTCGTATAAGTCAGCAGGCGCGCGTTGAATGGAGCGATGAAGAAATATATATCGCGATGGCCGGTCCTGGCGTGGACTCATGGCTGGCCATCGACCTGGCATTTAACGAACTGATCTACGAACGCACCGATCGTGGCTGGATAGCCTACTTCAATGATTTGCACAAAGGCCGCGACAGTGGGCCGGTGTGGGGCTGGTTTATCGATATTTTCGCTGCTGTGTGCGTTATTTTTTGTGCTACTGGCCTGATACTGCTTATCCGACAGACCAAACACCGCCCCATGACCTGGCCGATAACCTCGCTGGGCCTGGTGTTGCCTGTCATTTTGTTACTACTTTTTGTTCATTAATGTAAGGGAGAACGCGTTGGTTAAATTTTATTTCGTTTTATTAGCCGTATGCACGTGGCCACTGTCATTTGCCGTACAGGCCGCACCGCAGCAGGTGGCATTGGAAATTACGCTGCCCAGAATGCAGGTGGCCGAATATCATAAGCCGTATCTGGCCGTATGGCTGGAAGACAGTGCACGTAACGCCACGCAGGTTGCGGTGTGGTATGACGTAGCAATGCGTGAAGCCAAAGGCGAGGAATGGCTTGCTGATCTTCGTCAGTGGTGGCGACGGGGCGGGCGTAGCCTGACCTTGCCAATCGACGGTATTACCAGTGCCACCAAAGGACCAGGCAGCCACGTAATTGACCTGCCGCTGCAGTCTGTACTTCGCGAACTGCCAGATGGTGAATACCGGCTGCGCGTTGAAGCTGCCCGAGAAGTAGGCGGCAGAGAGTTGCTCAGTCTGATGATTACGCTACCACTGGATAATGCCACTCTGCCTGTCATTAAAAAAGGCAGCAGTGAACTGAGTCAGGTACGCCTTTACAGCGTAGCTCCCTAACCAAAATTGCACAGAGATTGCCTATGAAACCTTTTACTTATTTGACCACGCTTACCGGTGTGATGGCCGCACTAGCACTGACTGCCCCGGCGCAGGCGCACCGGGCATGGATAAAACCCAGTGAAACCGTGCTTTCCGGTGAGCAAAACTACGTCACGTTTGATGCTGCCGTGTCCAATACACTGTTTGTGCCCGAGCATGTTGCATATAATACGGCGGCTATTACAGTAACGGCGCCGGACGGTAACAGCGTTGAGATTGAAAATGCCAGTAAAGGCAAATACCGCTCAGTATTTGATGTTCCGCTAAAAAGTCCGGGGACGTATAGGATTGCCTCTGCCTCCAGTGGGTTAAGGGCATTCTGGCGTGATGAGGAGGGGAACCGTAAAATGTGGCCGCGCCGCGGTGGGGCCAAAGACGGCGAAACATATGAGAACTCGGTGCCTGATAAAGCCTCTGAGTTGCTGGTGACCTATGGCTCGCGCCGTACGGAAACCTTCGTTACATTAGGTTCACCCTCAACCGAGTCGCTGCAGCCTTCAAACCAGGGGCTGGAACTGGTCGTAAACACCCATCCCAATGACCTGTATGCGACCGAGCAGGCATCGTTTTCGTTTTTGATTGATGGTGAACCAGCCGCTGGTGTCGAGATAGAAATTGTTCGTGGCAGCATGCGTTACCGCAACGCCTCTGAAGCACTAACCACCACGACCGATGAGAAAGGGCGGTTTACTGTGACCTGGCCAGAGGCGGGCATGTACTTTGTCGAAGCTTCTTACAGCGACAACAAAGCCAAAGCGCCAGCCACCGAGAGACGTGGCAGCTATTCAGCGACGTTCGAAGTTTTGCCGCTGTAATATTGTGATTGAATCGATACGCACCATGCTGGCCTTTTTCCTTGGGCTGGCCTGGTTGCTGTGGACAATTATGATTCTATGGCGTCAGCATCGGACTGGCCCGCTTGTAACGTCTCATACGCTGGTAGCGTATGCCAGTCAGACCGGCAGCGCGCAGTCAATGGCGACTGAATTTGCGCGGCGTCATAACCTGCAGCCGCCGCTGTCACTAGGCCAGCTTTCGCCAAATGCATTGGCTAAGGCGAAAGAGTTGTACTGTTTTGTCAGCACCTACGGCGATGGCGAGCCACCGGACAACGGCAGAAAGTTTGCTAAAAGCTTAAACAACCTGAATACAGGTCTCTCTGAGCTAAGCTTCCACGTGACCGCGCTGGGCGACAGGCGCTATCCTGACTTTTGTGCGTTTGGGCACTTTCTTTATGAGCGTTTGCTATCTCGCGGTGCTATGCCCTTAGGGGCAGTGACCTGTGTTGATGCCAGCGAGGCTAAGCAAACAGACCACACGCAATACCGTGAAGCCGTGCTAGCATCCAGGCTGTATCTAAATCCGCACAGCGATGCGCCGGGATTGTATGCGCTGACGTTTGCTGCGCCAGACTGTCGCTGGCAGGCAGGAGACTGGCTGGATGTGCGCGTGCCCAACCCCGCCAACCCCTCCGCGTATCTGCCGCCTCGCACCTATTCAATTGCAAGCGCGGGTGACAGCAAGACAATGCGTTTGATCGTCAGGCATCTGATAAAAGCAGACGGGCAATCAGGCCTGGCCTCCCACTTCTTAACGCACACGCTCGCAGAAGGCGACCAGGTTAGTGTCCGTGTACGTCAGAATCCGGCCATGACTCTGACAAACAGCAATGCTCCATTGCTGCTGATTGGGGCCGGAAGTGGACTAGCGGGGCTTCTGGGCGTGATTGAAACGCTGGCGCAACGTGCAGTTCACCGCCCGATCTGGCTTATTTATGGTGAACGCGACCCACAGCACGATCGCCCCTATGTCGATAGACTCGACGCCTACCTGCAAACAGGTGCTATCTCACAGATTAATTTCGTATTCTCTCGTCAGCGGCCAGAGACGACCACCGCATTGCGATATTGTCAGGATGTGCTGCGTAACGATCCGGCGGCAGTCAGCAACTTTCTGGGTGAAAGTGGCCATATTCTGGTGTGCGGTAGCCTGCAGGGTATGGGCAGTAGTGTAGACCAGGCGCTACGCGAAATTATGGGTGACGCAGGGCTTGAAGCGATGACCCAACAGGGGCGCTATCATCGCGACCTGTATTAACCACAAAAAAGCTATAGTTTTATGACTAGTCATATCTGGCCCTGGCTTTCGAAGATTATCCTATCGAAAAGCTCAGCCCACCCGGAAATAAAAGTAAGACCCGTCAAAAATAGGGTACTTAATTTGGTAAGCTAACGAGTACATTTTTCTATGCTGCCAGGGTGTTGCATGCCATAACTTTCTAGCTAAACAAGTTAAAGGCACCTTTACCATGCAAGGGAAAGTTAGTCACTGTCCGTTTAGAACGATTCATGGAAATTAGCTCGTACAGCCCAGGCAGTCTGAATCGCCACTGATTTCCTAGACACCTCTTAGTTAGATAAACTAACTACAAATAGAGAGGTGCTTATGAGCGGAAAACGCTATCCAGAAGAATTCAAGCAAGAAGCGGTTAAACAGGTTGTT
>VMHT01014069.1_pt1 | contig 14136 bp, 33 predicted proteins | sample 4693611 | NCBI WGS metagenome assembly VMHT01 (sample SAMN12280063, study PRJNA550983) | marine metagenome | isolation source: seawater sampled from same location over 5 years 0.02-0.2 micron viral filtrate | place: USA: collected off the coast of southern California halfway between the port... ... | reverse complement strand
GTCAAGCAGCTGTGCCTGTGTGATATATGTTAAATTCTTCTCATTTCCCAATAGTTCTTTATTAGTGGGTTTATCGTCATCTGACTTATTGACTTTATAAAACGACACGTTAGGGTTGTCTTTAAATACTCGTAACCACTCTGCTTCCCATATACCTGTAGGTGTGGGTTCAAAGTGTGCTGATGAGTAGTTTTTAGTACCCTTGTAAATGTTATTATAGTATTTTGTATCTGACCTTAAATCCATACCTATCATATAGACTTCGGTAGGTTTATCATACTTACATGCAACATGGCCTGCTGTAGCACCAGCATGATATCCTGGGTCTTCCCATTCTTGTGTTTTATCGCCGTCTGTTATCCATGAACAATAGATATGGGTGTTATCAACATCTTTCTTATACTTCGTGCCGTCTTCTTTTCTTATTGTTGCCTCACCTTTGATTGTATGAGCATTCATAACAAAGTAATCGCCAATCGGCAATGCACTATCGCCATTTGTTATAAACTTATCCTCTTTTTGTTTACCTTGTGTAGATAGAAACCCAGCCTTCATAGTCTGATACATAAAGTTAGGACATTTAGTCCATTCTCTAAAGTAACAAGGTATCTTATGAGCAATACCCTTGTGATATATTTCGTGTGTCATTGTGCTATCAACTGCGATCAATACATCTGGCAATGGGTTATCTCTATAGTAAGCATTACAGGCATATATCTTACCATGTTCTCTTAACTTTGTCAAGTCAAAATCTTTACGACTTTCACCATTACCTATAATAAAAACTCTATTCTTCATAACTATACCTTGTCTAGGCCATCTTTCATCAGCAGTAGGAAATCTATCTGCCTTATTCTTCCTTGACATCTCTAAACCTATTCTTAACATCTCCTCTTCTTTAGGCCATTCTTCATCAAAATATTTAACCATAACATCTAACTACTCATCATATTATGTAATACCAAGTCTGTAGTTTCTTCCGACAGGTTGATATTTGCTACTATATACATTGATTGATAATTCCCACCAAAGGTAGATTTACCACCACGACCACTTGTAAATACTATATGTTCTTTACAAGTATTTAAAAAATACATTCTTCCGTGATCAAAATTCAAAATTTTATCATCTAAAATAAAATAATTAAATGGTGGATTACAATTATAGATTGGTAAAAATAACCTAAACGATTTATTTTCTCTTTCATAATGGTCTCTATGAGATGGGAATTGCCCACCAGCTGACTTCTTAATAATATGAGTTCTTCCTAAATGATTTTTGAATTTTGATAATGCTGATTCAACGTAAGGCCACATGGGTGTTAGAGTTTTAAAATCTGGTTCATCAAGGTTTAAATTATGTTCTATATTATATTCCTTTAATGAATCTAAATCTGGTCTACCAGAAAACCCACCATCTAAACTAGTAATACTTAAACCATACCTAGGAATGTTTTTTCTAGGATTATATTGTACCCATTTATCATCAAATAATTTTAAACCTTTCTCAAATTTTTTATAATCTAATTTAAATTTCAAAGGCAAAACGTCACCATATAATGCTATTCTTGTTAATAAGTAACTCATATAAAGTAATTCATTATTCCTGTTAAGATTATTGCTATACCAAAAGCATTTAAAAATATTAACGCTCTATCGTGCCATAACATACCAACTACAAGCCAACCAACAAGGCCAATAAATTGTAAAAATAAATTATATGGATACATATCTGCACTTGCCGTAGCCATAGCAAATATTATAAACATAGATGACACCCATTTGATATACCATGATAAGTCACCTCTAGGTGTAATCTTCTTAATGACTCTGCTACTGTTTAGTTTAGCAATCTTATCATCTAGCTTTTCTTTAATTGGTTCAATTGTCATTTTCTTTTCTTTCTAAAATATCTACGCCATAATGCTGATCTTGTCATTGACACCACAGTAAATATTAATGCGATTTGAAAATTCTCAAAAATTGTAGGGTGTAAATCAAACAAAGGAAATACAAACATCTGTATTAGTATGGCCAATATAAAACCACTACCTACATCTATTACACTTTCAAATATATCACTCATCTAATATCTTATTTGTTGCTTCAACAAGTTCCTTTGTTGTATATATGTGTTTGTTTTCTTGTAACTTCATTTCATATTTTAAAATGATATTGCTTAATCTTTGAGCAGGCCAGTTCTTTTGTACCATCTCATTTCTTAATTCTGTTATGTCTTTCAATAATTCTTCTATCATCTTTTCTTTCTATTCTTTTTTGTTATGTGTTTATAGTCTAGGTAACCTGAACACCACTCATAAAAACTATCATTGTTAGCAGGCCAACATTGAGCAAATGTCTTATCTTTACGGTGCTGTCTATATTCTTCTCTAACTTGCTCTTCGGTTAGTTTTTGTTCCTCGCTCATACAAATACCTCTTTCATTATAAACTTACATTTTGTTATATTGAATTTGATAAACGGATTGAGTTTCTTTAACTTAAATGATTTTTCAGGCCAGATAATAGTTTCTTTAATTTCTTTATCCCAACGTTTAACAAAACCCAACACTTTGTCAAGTATGATAACACTTTGAATTGAAATTTGTTCCGACAACAATAATCGTAACAATCTTGGATGCTGCCCATTATTAACGCTGAAAACATCATCAAACCGAACATTATCACCATCAATGACATTACGAAGCAATACGCAATCGTTTCTAAAATTGTACGTAAATGATTGATTATACTTTCGCCATTTATTGTATGTAGTTTCGCCATCTGCTCTAACTAAATTGCCTATCCATGTTTTACTATTATGAAAGAAATTACTTACAAAATATTCTAACATCTCTTCCCTCGTATATTTAGTAGTAAGTTTATGAAAGAAAAACCTATCATTACGTTTTAAAAATGTGTTAAATGATGAATTAACTTTGGCATTGTGCCTGTAAAAATCATAACTATCGGAAGTGAAGTGTAATTTAATAGCCAAATATAATGTATATGCTTCATAACTATTCATATAGGTAAGATCGCTGTGCTTGATTTCTCAACCAAGTTCAAGTTCTCTGCCTCAATTTTTATCTTTTCTTTTAGTGATTTGTTTATCAAAGGGCCTATTGTTGCTGTATCTATGTCATTGTCTTCACAATAATTTAATACTGCGTCCATGTAACCGATACGTTTTTCTTTTACAATGCCTTCAATAATAAGACCAAACTTTTTACTATTCATTAACATTAGAATTTTCTTACTATATGTTTTCTTAATGCTCTTGTTAGTTCTTCTATTTTATCTATGATACTGATTAAACTTGGGTCTGTAATATAAGATTGTTCTGCTTTTAGTTTATCATATTCCTTTAACGGTATTGTTACCGTTGATTGCTCATTCTCATAAGTCATATCATGCTCATGCGAATCTCTATCGTAATTATCTGCCATAATTTACCTCACTTTATAATAATATTATATCACAATATACTTATTTGTCAAGCCTGTTTCTGTTACTAGGTACAGGCAAACCCTTTAGCAGTATTAAGCTGCCATCGCTAAGTTATTAGCATTTATTAATAGTACGGTATCAGCGATTAATCTCCTAAAAGTTTTACCTACGAGTCGATCCTAGTTCCACCCCTTAAATTTCATTGTTTAAATGGTGGAGTGGCTGGGTATTGCACCCAGGTCCTCACTAGTTATTGTCTTCTAATCAACAATTAATTCTTATAAATTTGTACTTGGTTTAATTTCTAACCTTTTATAATCAAATAACATATTCATTATACATTTATCAATTTGATCTGGTGTTTCTATTGTTCTTACGATATGTCCTGGTGTATCTTCGGAAGCATAAGTTGTAACTGCATATGCTAATTCACCTTCTGGTGAAGCACCGCCTCTACCAAATGCTACTTCTACTGCAACGTATCCTTCTCTTTCTAATACCATATTGACTTCATCAATAGGACCGCACCACATTGGTACTGTCATTGGTTGCCAAGGATATTGTGACATACCTTCCCAATCTGCTTTTGCAATTGTTACACTTGATAACAATAATAAACCGAGTATAGATAGTAATATTTTTTTCATAGTTAGTTTTCTTTGCTAACTATTTATACTATTTCTTTCAAAAAAGTCTTTAGTGTGCTTATAAAACAGCTCTTGGTGTTTTGCAATGCTCTCTGGACCATGTATCCATTCTTGTACAAACCCGTCTTCACATGCAGCCAAAATAACAGTTTGCTCTATCTTTTTGTCAGGATAGATTTCTTCAAACATTTTAGCATATGCTGAACATTGTAAGAAGTTACCATAGTTATAGTCTTCATCTCTTTGTTTTGTAGAGGTCTTAAAATCAACTACAGATAGTTTACCTTTATATTCTGCAATACAATCTACTTGACCTGCAACACCTATCTCTTTTGAATATAGATATTCTTCTACACAATGTATATTATCAAGTCTAGCAAGATAAGGTTTTATAATTCTAAACAGACCTAGTGGTGTCACAGCTGTGATACCCATAGACTTCTCATCTTGGTTTCTGATATGATTTTCTATTAGTGTGTGAGTTGCCTTACCTCTATTGACAGCAGAGGCAGATATGTAATTGGCCATCTTCTCACCAACTGCATTACGCCAACCTTCTATTTTAACTTTTCTTTCGGGAATCGCACCTAGAATGGAAGTAACGGAAGGCATATTAACGCCATCAATAGTATAATATCTTATACCATTTTTGTTCTTGCCTTTTACACCTAAACTTTTAGGTAGTTTTTCTTCATTCAGTTTTACATAATTAAACGCCATAATATACCTTCCTTAATTATTATATAATCATTATATCACGCTTTACAAGATTGGTCAAGCACCTATGTGCCTTTCTCCATATACATTTGTATAATCTTGTCTTGTTCTATTTTTTTGTCATCATTAAGACGTTCAACAGCTCAACTAGGGTCATACGGTTCATACACCGTCTTACCATCATCATTTCTATATGCTCTTAATACTTGTTTTCTATTTTCTTCAGCATTCTTATATGAGCAATGAATCCAACCACTATTAGGTTCCTCTGGATTATGAAACTCTAATATAAGCTGATCAAAATCTAGTGACTCAATGATGTATTTTGCTAGTTCAGCATTCGGCACGCCAAAGATTTCAAAATCCGCGGCTTGGCCTTTTGCGTGCTGTGATTTCGCACTTGAACCTATTTTTAAACATAGTTCAGGACTTCTATATCCTGAAGATACTGATACTACTTTGCCATAATGATCTCTAACTTTTTGTAGTACGTTATCACATAGTTTTTTTAAATTATCCATATGATCTTCGCTTGGATTATTACTAATACCATGTCTATCTGCTGTTTGTGAAGCAGTAAGTTCTTTAAGCGAAAAGTTTTTGCTTAGTTGCATTTAGTTTTTCCTTTGCTTTTAGTTTAATTTTCTTTAGGGTCTTCAAATCATACCAACTTTTATAAGTTCTATCATTTCTTCTTAATTGTTCGGCGTCATTTACTGCTCTTTTAAGTTCTTTATGATGAGCTTTCACTTCTAACATTTTTACCCCCTGGTTAGTTTTAACACTTTGTCCATCTGAGCCTTGATAATTGGTCCTCTATTTGGCCAATGTATATAAGGTTCATTAGACTTTGACAAGTTGTATAAAAAAGGCAATACAATCTTTTCAATCTCTTTAAATCTCTTTTGTACATCTGCGTCTGCGATCTCTTTATTTACAGTTTCCTTTTCTGCTACGATCTGCATAACCTCATTCATAGCAGATTTTATATCAGATACGTCTGATTTAATTTTTGCTAATTCTAGTGGGTCAGCACTTGGCTGACTTGTTGTTTCTTCGGTTGGTTTTTTAGACACAGGAGTAAAGCCATAGTCAATATCTGTATCAAAATCTCTCATAAAATCAGGTATATCTGCCATAGTTATTCTCCTTTATTTTTCTTTGCTGTGATTATTGGTTTAGTTACTAATTGATTGACTACTGTTGTCCATGGGTCTAAATGATATTCCTTCATGGCACAATTTGATAATAGTAGTCCTGCACATAATATAGGCAGAATCTTCAAGCAGAAAACTCTGCCTATTAATGATTTGAACAATAAGCGGATTGACTTATTAGACTCTGGTATACGACCGTTGTTGTTCAGTTACTCGCTTTGTTCTATGTCTATATTATTTATTTTTTGCATTTTGTCTAGCACGGTGTTTTTTAACTACTTGTTCCGTCTTAATCTGTTTAATACTTTTCTTACCTACTTCACTTGCAAGAGCACTTTGTGGGTGTGCTTCTGCAACTTTTGATAATGTTTCTTTCCATCCTTGATCGCTTTTATAACTCATACCAGACACACCAGCAACAATATTAACACCTAATATTCTTTGTGTGATATGTTTATTTTTTTTAAGGTATGATTCCATTTCTGAAATAGTCATCATTTCAGTAAATTCTTTTTTCTTACGCTTGTTATAAAATGTGTAAATTGGCATTTATTTGAGAGTGAGGTGATAACATAATTGACTTGTAGCCTCAAGCATATCTTCTAGTATGCTGTGTAATTGATGGCCTTCAACCTCTTTGTAAATCTCGTTTAACCTATCTGAAGTTTTGCAAACCTCTGAGCAAACTTGAGCATTGTCGGCATAGTTCATAATGCCTGGTCTTAATTCAGCACTAAAGTTTATTCTTTCTTGCGTCATGCCTTGCCATGTTTCAACGAACCGATCGTTTAGCGTATTAAATTTTGTATAAAACTCGCCTAAACTTTCATGTTCAGAATATGACTTTGTTTGCCAATGATACGCCTGAATATCATTTAAGAAGTTCATATTTGTTTGTATAAAATCTCTTACATTATCCATAGTTCTATTTAGTATTTGCTATCTCTACTATCCTCTGTATTAAACTGCCTAGACCATTCTGTCTTTGCATTGTTAAAAGTTCTCTAACGCCTAAAGGTAAAAAGTCTTCTATAGTTAAACTAGCAACTTCGTCTTTAGGACAACCATTGCATAAGTCGGTTACTAACTTTGCTGTACCTTTCGTTATAAATGCGTCAGCGTCTATTTTATATATCATTGTATTATCTTCTTTTGCACCACCAATCAACCATAAATTACTAGCACAACCTCGTATTTTATTTTGATCTATTTTTACTTCATCTGGTAATTGTGGTACATCTTTTGCAATGTCAATTAAATATGCAAGTCTATCATGGCCTTGCAACATTTTAAGGTCATCACCTTTGCTCTGTATTCGTTGTTTTATCATCTGCAATTCCTTGAGCATACCAATCAGGCATAACTGCACCATGTTTTTCCCACTTGGCAAATCTTCTTTTCTCTAGTATGTAATACTTTCTGTATGAGCCAACAACATCACCTGGTATCTTACAATGATCTGGCATTGCTGGTGTAGCGTCTGTTGCCATAATATTAAGTGGTGCATTTTTAGGTGGGTGTTTTAATAGTTCGGCAAGTTTAGTTACCGATACATGGTCCGTATCTTTTTGCCATCTTAATTTGTATTCTTCGTTAAGTGCTATGAAGTGATTGAACAACCACATATAGTTGTATGCTGATTTTATAACCCATTGAGTACTAGGGTGACCTAGCCAACCTGCTTTATATACAATTGCTTCTTCATTAGAATTATCTAATCGCCATCTTTTAATCTTACGACCATTCTTTGTAAGATCAAAATATTCTGTACCATCTAATACTCTTTTAGCAGTACATAACATTTGAGCAGACTCTAATATCATTTTGATAATATGTTTATCACACATCATCTTAGCCGCTGTCTTCGGGTCTTTGTCAACGTAAAATATATTCATACTACCAACCCATAAATCCTTTGAACAAACAACCTGCAATCACCATGAAACCTATAAAAAATCCTGGTATCATAACTGCTGGGTGCATACGCTCCATAATATATCTATCTTCTTCTTCTCTTTTTTCCCACTTATTCATTAGTGTACCAACTTATTCATTACAAAATCTCTCATATCATATTTTTTAGCAAGATCAATTAGTTTATCAAACCACATTTTTTTAACATTATCATCATCAGCTTCAGCACATGCTTTTGCTAAGTTTTCTAGTTTTTTGATTTTTTGTTCTTTATTCATAATATCATTATATATCATTTTGACTATAAAGTCAAGCACTAATTTTTATCGTTATTCCAGTCATATATTTGACTTAATTTTAGTTTAATTTCATCTGGATTGTCACCAAACTCTTTTGTTAAATCTTTGTATATTTTGAGTCGTTTATTACGACCTTCTAATACTTCTATTCTCTTTAATGCTCTCTCCATAGTATCTGATTTATTTTCATCTCTTTTATCACGCCATTGATTTAGTGATATATTGGCAGCAATTAATAGTAATACTGCAAGTGGGTCAAATACAAATATGAGTATTAATATAATAATACGAACGGCACTATCAAAATGATCTTTTGCATTATCACCATAAATCAACTCGGCAACATACTTCAATGGACCCACATCTGCTTCTAATTTTAATTGTTCTATATTTATTGACGATTTAGAATTGTTCAAATCTGCTATTTTGGCCATTGATTCGTCTATTGATTTGTTCAACAGGTCTCGTTCTTCTTTTTGTTTGTTACGCTCTTTTAGTCCCCTACTAACATATTCTTTGTCAATATAAACATCAAGCGCTTTATCTAATTGAGCAAGTGTTTTTTCTGCTCGTTCTATAATCTTCTCTTCCTGTTTAATCTTCTTATCTATTAATGCTATTTGCTCTGTATTACCTGCTGTAGGTTTGACCTGATCTAAATGAGCCTTTGATAAGAAACCAAAGATACCCACAGACGTTATGAATATTAAAACTATGATTGATGTAAATAAATATGCCTTTAATGATTTAGGAATGTTTCTGCGCCAGTTATGATACAACCATGAAGCTGCAACTAACTTACCTACTTCTAATGCTGAACCCATTGCAATAATAGGTACATATGCACCAGCAAATAGTGTTGCTAAACCAAGTATAGAATACCCAGCAGCAATTAGTGATATGCTGATAGCACTTATAAATGTTACCAATGTTAAGAACATGTACTATTTATGTTTGAAATATCTCTTTTTGTACCACTTGTAGTATGCTTCGTCTGTAAAGATTTCTGCAATTTCTTCGGCAGGTACCTGATCTGATCTAATACAATCTGCTAATGACTCGTACTCCCATAGATCAACTTTACGTGTCATCTTTTTGCCTTGAGCACCCTCTGCTAAAACTCTTACATTTCTTTTGTGATTTTCTGAATTAGCATAACTCATTGGCAATCATCACCTTGTTTTGAACCTGGCATATTTTTCATTAAATCATCTAGTGGACCAGGTTTTCTTTTTGATTTATGTATTGCATTTTCATAGTTTTTAAAAGCAATTAGATACGCAATAAAAAACCCTATGATTGTTATAGAACAACCTATAAAAAACATTAATAAACCGTGTTGTAAATCAAACATTATTTTTTCTCCTCTAGTTTTCTTATTTTCTTTATCATTCTTATAACTCTTTTGTCATAATCTTTTGTAGTAGAAAACTTATCTAAAGTTTTAATAAGTTGAAAAGAATCAAGTTGTTGATTTTTACTCAACATCATTGCTCTCAATTCTCTAAAATCTTTGTAAGCATGGTGTTCGTTTAATAATCTTACATACTCTTTAACACTATCACATTTACTAGCAAATGCTCTTACACCCCAACCAGGCCACTTCTCAATACCTTGTGGCAATAAGTGTGGTGTTGATTCTGTCCATGTTCTTATACCAAATAGATTATTTGCCTTTACAGCAAATCTACTATTACCCCAACCAGACTCTAACGCAGCCTGACCTATAATCATTTCGTATGGTACTCTTTTATCTTTTGGTAATGAAAAGTTTATATAATTTATACATTTATGCATAGCACGTATAAATTGAATATCATTATTGTAAGTAAATTCAGGTTCTTGTAGTCCCATTTCTTCTATTTTTTTCATATAGAATAAATCAAGCTCTTCGTTGACTACTGCCTTTGCTGATTTATTGGGATTGTATGTACCATATGCATAAGATATTACACATAAAGTTAATACTGCAAAAAATATCTTTGTATATAACCAAGCCTTTTCTAATAGTCTATGCCATTTAAATTTTGCCATCTTTTATTACCTTTCGTATATCTTTGATAGTTTTCTTTTTATTAATCGTTACAGCATACCATTTATATCTAACCTTGTGTTCGCTACTTGGGCCAAATGATGGTACATCATATTCTCTATTAAATACAATTAGGTCTTTTAAATACAGATTAACTAAATCATCTAATATTTTTTCACTATGGTCTTTAGGTACGGTAGGTGTCTTAAAGTAACCTTTACCTTTAACAACTTCTTGTAGTATTTCTTTTTGTTTTTTCAGTAGTTTCATTATATCCCTCTCTTTACAAAATATTCATAACCGTGTTCATCAAATTTTTTCTGTGTAAAAACTAAATTGTCGTTATCTAAAAATTGTCTATAACCTTTAAATATCTTTTTACTAGTTCTACCTGGAAAATTTGTTAAGATGTCTTTATGTAAATGGCCTGTGTAATATAACTCCCATTCACCTTTCTCGTTTTGTAAAACAGACTCAATAGTACTGATACCTTTCTTTATCTGCTTTTGTAACCACTCGTCTATATGGTTCTTCTCACCGTCTTTCATAATATACTTTCTTTTTATAATTTTAATCCTACGTAATTCACTTTGGGACTAAATGACCAAAACACGTCATTATGGTTTCCTGTATCACCTAGGTTCTGCATTTGGTACAAGTGTACCATTTCATGGACTAAAGTGTCCATAAAATCTCTTTTATCTGGATACTTGGGCATCATTTCCAGTTTGTATAATCTCGTACCTTTTCTTTTCCATTCAAAGGTTATTACTTGCCCAATACATTTTTCTCTATCTAAATTTTTTATTTGAATTTGACCGAACGGCGATAACTTGTTTTCAAAAATAACGTTGTTTAGTATTCTGAAATACTTTTTAATATCTTTATAGGTAGTCTTATATTGACGCTTAGAAGAAAACTCTTTTTTAAGAGCCTTTTTCAACTTCATTGCTTTCATTTTTCTAGTTGTTATTTTCGCCATTTAAAATTTGTTCCTTATATTTCTCGTCAAGTTGTAATCTTAAATCAGCAGCAATACCCTCTAATATTTGAGGCAGGTATGCCTGTAATATAGTAACTGAATCAATCATAAATTTATGGGCAAGTTTTTCTATCTCTTGTTCCATAATATATGATGTATCAATTTCTGTGTCTTTAATTGTTTCTGAAATAACATGACCAATTACAGCCTTGTTATAATCATCTGCCTTGGCAATATTAAAAATAGACCAAGACCAAGTATAGACAAATAATAAAAATAATATTAAGAAAGATTTACGCATTGGCATGTGCCTCGTAAATTACTTCATCAACCGTATTCTCGTCAATACCTAACATTGCAATATTATCAACTTTCATAATTTGATTTCTAGCGTCTGATCTAGTAATCTCACCACAAGTTAATTTAGCAATGATGTTATCAACTTTAGTTTCAGTAGATTCTTCAATCCATTGTTTTGTTTTTGACATTATATATTCTCCTTATTTGTTGTTTTCATACTAATAATATATCAGAAAACAACGGAGTAATCAAGCAAAAAATGGACAAATAATGTAGATAAATCAATAGGAATATAGGGTGTGACATTCTGTCATGCACCCTATAGTTGAATATTATAGAATCACTCTATAATATTTATATTTAGGACGTTTTGTAATCTGAATTCCACCCAAAAGCCTCTTTTACCACAGCGTCTGTAAGACCTTTGTACTTTTTATTAAGTGCTTTGTCTTTTACTGCAATCATCAAGGCAGCGTCATCTTTATGTAGACCTTCTAGCAACTGAATAAACATCATTTCTTTTTTAGTTTTAGATAGTTTTTGATCAGCGCCTTCTACAAAGTGCCATAATCTACGTGCTTCTGTAAATAGAGTAGTATGTTCAGTACCTGCTGGGGCGTCATTCTCTTTGTATGGTGGTGTGCCTTCAGGTAATGCCCATTTAATATTAGGATCAAATGCACCTTTTATAACTTGTCTTAAAGGTACAGAGTCGTTCTTCTTCAATACTGCTATTTTTGCTGGTTTGTCTTTTGCGTTATTTACTTGGGTTAGAATTTCGTGTAACAATGGAGCACTTGATGAATCTGTTCCCATTGTCATATTTAAGTTTGCTGTTGTTGTTGGCATAATGCCCTCCTCATGTTGTTATGTAAAGGGGTAAGTCTCCCTACCCCTATACATCTATTTATACTCGTTGAGTATTAGGCATTTTTATATGCGTACGGAGTACCATATAATTTTTTAATACCAGCAGCGATAATCGCTTTTGTTGGTACACCCATTCTGTAAGATGTTCCTTTTGCTGTTTTGTTAATATAGATCATATTTCCTTCTGATCTTAAAGTATCAACTAAAGCTCTTGGCGAACCTAAATCAAATCTGTTTCTTAAAGTTTTCCATGCTACTGGAGCACCTTTTCCTAAAAGGTTTAAAACTTTTTGTCTTTTAGACATAGTTTTTCTGCCTCTTGTTTCAGTTTTTTTAGATTTTGATACAACTCTTAATGAGTCGTTTGTAAATAATGATTTAAACATTTATTCACTCCTTATTATATAATGTGCCTTAGTTAAACTATCAAATACAAGGCACGTTTTTGTATCTGTAGTATTCCAAAGTGCTTTATGGAATTCTTTAAAACTTTTTATAATCAATTGTAATAGCATATAAATTCTTGCCTTCACCTTTTGTTGTTATTGATCTATCTACACGCTCTTGTAGAGGGTGTTTCATATGTATATGTCTTAATATAAGCGACTTTAATGACTCACTCAACAACTTGTAATCTTTTAGAAAGTTTGGATCAACTAAATTAACACCTTCGTCTTTTAATCTCATTAACATTGTTTCAGTTAAGTCTTCACTCACGGCCTGTACAAATATCTTATTGTGTTCAAGTCTTATCATCTCCTGTCTTTTGGCGTCTAGTTCTTGTGCCTTATTTGACATTTGCCTTTTAGGTATTTTAGGAAACAATATTATATTGTCAGGTATATCTTTTTTATCTGTCATCATCTGTTTAATGGTTTCATTATACCATCAGGCCAAAATACTTCATCATTTAACTTCTTAATTGCAATACTATTACATATAGCAATGGTAACTAACACCATCAATATTATAGCGTTTAACTTATGCATTACTTTATAATCTCGCCTTTGAAGTTACATAGACCTTTATCAGTAAAGTATTCAACTAACTCATTGTACCCACCGATGTGTTTATCATCTATAATAATTTGTGGCATAGTTCTTACTTGTTTGCCTACGGCCTCAAATAACTCATCTGGTGTTTTAAAGTCTTTACCAAACATCTTTTCTTCGTACTTAAAGCCTAATGTCTTTACAAGATGTTTTGATTTCTCGCAATAAACACAATTAGGCTTTGAGTATATTACTATTTTACTGCTCACTTGCAATAACCTCTACTTCATCATAGGCCTTTTCAGCCATTTCTTTTAGTTTGAAAGCGTCAACTACGGTTTCAATAGAGTAGTTATACATCTTATTGTACTCACCCATAGGTAATCTTAACCCAATCCAAGCACGATAGTAACCGTTCTTCGTAAGTGTTACTTCCTGAGCAAATACTTCATAACCTCTAACTGGTGTATTTTTGATTATATTTACCAATGTAGTTTCAACATCTGTAACTACGGTCTTATTAGTATTCTTACCTAATTCAGTAGTAAATATTTTTGCTTTCTTATTCATCTCACCTTTTACTTTATCAGCAAGTTCAGCCTTTGCAATCATCATACCTTTCTCAATTGCAAGTTCTAAATCTGGTGAAACACTTGTACCGACACCAAAGATACAAACTTTATCTTTGCCTTTGCCGAACGTTTTAGTACCACATTCTTTCTTCTCGTTATAATCTTTCATATACCAAGATGGTACTTTAAGGACTTGTTTATCCTTT
>VMHT01221491.1_pt1 | contig 14138 bp, 4 predicted proteins | sample 4693611 | NCBI WGS metagenome assembly VMHT01 (sample SAMN12280063, study PRJNA550983) | marine metagenome | isolation source: seawater sampled from same location over 5 years 0.02-0.2 micron viral filtrate | place: USA: collected off the coast of southern California halfway between the port... ... | reverse complement strand
TTCGTAATGCCGTTCTAAGTTTTCCATTTTCAATAATTTATTCACGGTGTTCACCTTTTTGTTTCAAAGAGCAGTCTAAACATCTCAAAGAATTGTGTGATGACTTGGTCCTCATTCAACCGTCGGTCATTCATTTCTTGTAGCAGCCAAATTTTGTGTTCACCTGACATACGAGTGAGCACATCAAACGGTACGTCACCTCGAACAGCACCAATCCGTACACCATGGTCGAGGATCGCCTTGAGGTCGTTGTACTCGATGAGTCCCTCGCATTCTGAGTTCAACTTGCTAACAATGGGGTGTTCTGAGCCAAGTGATGCCACTTGGTTGACAAGCGCCATGAGGCGAGGATGTTGAAGTGAATCCTTCCATCGTTTCGACATCAATTCCTCGATTGAATTCCAATAGGCCTCATCATCGTCCAGTTGGGAAAACTCCGTAGGCTCAAAAATCATCATTCCCGTTGAGCGAGCTTCGTCGATGAAAGAGGTGATGAAGAGGTCTTCCTTGTTCTCAAAATAATAGTACATCGAGCCTTTTGAGATGCCAATTTTCTGAATGATTTTGTTGTAGGAGGCGCCTTCATAGCCATGAACCGCAAACTCCTGTTTTGACACATCAAGAATCCTCGTCTTGAGGGATCCATTCAGGGATTCAAAGCGTGTAAGAGGCATTAGACCAGTTAGTCCGACCGGGTGGTCTAATTTAATGATTGTGAGGCAACACAACCAACTTCCTTGAGTTGCACAATGCCACGCATGTCGTGTTGAGAAAGGTGGTGCCGGGAGCGGGGCTCGAACCCGCGACCTTCGGATGTCTCAGACACCACAAGGGGGTTTGCACGTCATACGATCGCCTTGAAGGCTGCCCTATGAGTCCGACGCGCTACCAACTACGCCACCCCGGCCTGACCTCGCCTGAGAAAACCCCCATTTGAAGAATGCGGGTTCAATGCGTGGGAATTTGACCGCATCCTTCATTCACTCTCACCCATCCGCACGGACATGGTCGACCTCTCGACAGCGATGACTGCGGCCCAAGGCGAACGTCGTCAGCGCACGCAAGGAGGTGACAAGGAAAAGAAGGTACGTCGAACTGGACGGAACCTCGGTATCGAAGCTTTTGATCCAGTTAAGCACGTCCAGAAAGAAAAGGCCGACACTGCTTCGATGTGGCTTGTTCTCGCATTCTCGTTAACCGTCACCCTCCTCATGCGATACGTGTTGATGGATTCCACCGACCCGGAAAATTCGAAAATTTTGTACATTCTTCCCCTGACATGCATTTTCTTGATTCCAACACTTCACCGAACCGTGATGCCAGAACGATTTGTTGAACACTATGGAGGAGGAACTTGGTTCAAATCTGCGTTTTTGCATACGTTCACATTCCTTGCACTCTCCTTCTTGTTGGTCAATCCTCCTTTTGGCGATATTGCTGCACCGGAGCTTGCGAGCAAGTGGACGGTCGTTACGGATGACGGAGATGACATCACCTATCCTTACGCAATGGCCACTTCGGGTTCGACTTTGACTTGGTACACCGACGGTTCTCCGATACTTGCTGGCGAGGCCTGGTTACTGTTTGGATTGATGGATAACGTCAATTCAGACGGGGCGGTTGTTGAAGTGACGAGAGAATACCAAGCCAATGAAACGATTCGTGAGGACAATATTTCGTACTGGACTACGAACTCTGAACGCATTGCCAATGGCACCTCATTATCAAACAAATCAGTTCCCAATCTAACGCCCCATGGAGTCCAGGACCAACCCTTTTCAGTCTATCTTGGCACAGACTTAGAAGAAGGAACTCATGAAATTGTTGTACGAATCATCGAACAAGGTGACCCATGGGAGAACAAGCAAGTGTACCGCTGGAATCTTGTAGTGACCAGCGAATCAAAGGTCTAAGACAACAAATCTGAGTGTCGCATCAAGATCCGGTCAAACACGGAGTTAATTTTTGCAGACATGCGTAATTTTACTGTCCGTTCATTCAATTGTTGGATTCGATATGACCTGATGAATGAGGCAAGCGGAGTCCAAGACAAGGCATCGAGAAGTGTGTCAAATTGTTTGTTCATGCTTGTGGCAATGGCCACGGGGTGACATCACTGTTGCCGAGGGGATTTGAAAAGTGAAAGTGAAGAATCAAGCCCGTAGCATCATCACGAGTTTAGCAGTCATGGCATCGAGTTGTATCCTCTCGCCACCACCTTCCACAAGACGATAATCGACTTCTGCCATGATCTCTGTGAGGTCAAGTTTTGCCATTTCGGAAATGAAATCAACATTGTACAATTCGCGATGAAGTTGGCCGACAAAATCTGTTCCCGCCAATCCATATTTGTTCAAAAGTTCCTGCAACCTTCTGCGAGCAACGTGGAATCCATCGTCCTTGCAAGCCATGATGTATTGATGCAATGCTTCTGGCGGTGCGGTCGCAGAAGTTTCGTAAACGATGGCTCTTGTAATCGTGTCACTTATTGCGGCTGAGACTTGGAGTGCAGTGATTGCTCTGCGCAAATCACCTTGGGCAATCTTCGCTAATGCCTCTGCTGCATCATCTTCGAGCTCCACCTTTTCCTGCTTTGCTACGTGTTTGACTTGATCAAGAACATCAGAATCAGCGAGTGGTCGGAATCGGAAAACTGCGCAACGAGATTGAATGGGTTCGATCACTTTTGAAGAATAATTGCAAGATAGAATAAATCTGCATGTTTCAGCGTACTGTTCCATGATTCGTCGAAGTGCCCCCTGTGCATCGTTTGTGAGGGCATCAGATTCGTCGAGGAAAATAATCTTGAATTTCGCATCCCCGTATGGCTGAGTGCGGGCAAATTGTTTCACCTTTGATCGGATTTTGTCGAGTCCACGTTCATCGGAAGCGTTCATTTCCAACAGGTTGTCGCGATAGTGTTCGCCGAAGACATCTTTCGTCAGTGCCATTGCAGCAGTTGTTTTTCCAGTCCCAGGAGGGCCAGCGAAGAGTAGATGTGGGAATTCTTTGTGCTCAGCATATACCGATAAGCGACTTACTACGGAGGCCTGGCCCCGAATCTCATCCACGCTTTGTGGGCGATGTCTCTCGACCCAAAGTTCGCTCATATCACCAAGAGATTGGCGAGCATCTTTCAACATTCGGTTTGTTTTTTTTGGAGAGGATTTCCCGCCCCCCTTAAGGGGGGCGTCAGCCGAATCAGTCATAACCTTCCACATCTTAGGTCGAACGAGCGCCATGACAAGCAATACCGCCAACCGAAATGTATTCACTGCAGTGACGTTAATTTTGATGTTCCTTCTTGCCGATGTATTTGTCCCATCTGCTTTCCCTGCACCAGAACTTCTTGAGGAAGAACCCTCTGTTCAGAGCGTTATTTCAACCGTAAGTCCATCGTTGGACACTTACATCGATTCAGACTATCCAAACGATGACTATGCTGGTGAAGATACGGGTCTGCTTGGTGAATCTGGGACCAGTGATGCTCGTTTGTTGCTCTCTTTCCCTCTGAATTTCGCAACAACCGATACAATTCATTCTGCACGGTTGGATCTGGTTTGTTCAAACAGTGGTGCAACAAACGGCTTCGCAGTTTATCCGGCTGCAACCGTTGTTGCTTGGGATGAAAACACAACGTGGAATTCACGGGATGGTATTTTGCTATGGAGCGAACCAGGAGCAAATGATGGAGCAGACCGCTCGGATTGGGAACCTCCTGTCGTAACCTCTCCTCTTGGTCCAACAGGAGGTTCTTCGAACGTTCAATTGAACGTCACTGCTCTGGCACAGAGCGCAGTCGCATCGGGCGCTTCTGCATTGGAAGTTCTGGTCTCAGCTCATGATTCACAGTACGACTGCGCAATGAACGAGTCGTTGAATGTGGCTGACCGCCCAAGCCTTCGCATTGATTCATCGACCAATGCTGCCGGCTCCGGAGGACTGATTACGCCCAACTTTGTTGATGATGGTGCCCCTCTTATGTCCAGCGATTTCATCCTCAGTGCTGATTTGACACCAACCATGACTTGGAATGCATATTCAGGCATTATGGTTGAAGTTCAACTTTCATTGGATGATGGATTCAAGAGTGATCAGGACAACTACAACTGGCTGTACAACTCCGATGTCCAAAGCTCAAGTTTCGCGTTCTCAGGTGTCACTGGTTCGCTTGATATCCCCTCCTCGGATGCGTTTAGCAATGGGACTGAAATGCACTACAGAATGCGAGCAATGGATTCAACCGGAACGCTGAGTTCATGGACGAGTGGCTATTTCTTCCTACCTACTCACGATGTAACGGTTTACAATGATGGGTCTGCTTCACTGGCTGTTGACATCAATGACTTGTCCGATGGAGTCGATTTCATCGAGGATGCATATGTTGACGAAGACAACAAGAACACGAATTATGGTTCTTCCTCGTCACTGATGACGCAGGTGACTTCGAACCGTGAGGCGATGTCGTATTTCAGAATCAACTTCGACCGATTGGGCCTTCACTCAAACGCAACGATCCTTGATGCGTCTCTCAACCTTACTCGTTCGACATCAAGTGGTTCAGCAACACTCGCTTTGCATCAAATGACCGACCCAGATCTTTGGGTTGAAGGAGACATAACATGGCGTCGACCCGTCAGCAACCAACTTTGGGATGAAGGAGGTCGAGAATATCTTAGTTACGCAACAGATTCTGGTGTCATGGGTTCACAAACCAGTGATGATTTTGCCTTCGATATAACAAGCTACATTCAACATCATCTTGACAACGGAGGCCCAGATTCGCTTGACTTTGCTATGGCTGCACGTTCACAGAACGGAGCATATGCTGCAAACAACGGCGTTGATTCAGTGACCTTCCATTCCTCGGATGCTTCCTCTGACAATGACAAGCCCCGACTCTTCATTCAATACGATTGGTCGAATCCGGTCACGGTTGCTCCGTCACTTGTCTCTCCCTGGGACGGTGAAACGCTGTGGAACCAAACCGGTCACAACTTCACAGGAAACACCACGCCTACCCTCGCTTGGTCCTCCTCAACGTCCTCGTCTTACGATATGATTTTCGAACTTTCAACCGATTCATTGTTCCACGACCAAGTTGCTCGTATCGACACCAGAGTAGACAACGACTTCGCTCCATCCGATGGAGAAATCACCTTCGATGGTGCTGAGAGTCTTGAAACAGGACACATGTACAACTGGCGCATGTTGCACGTCGATTCCGACGGTCGCCACGGAGAATGGTCGTATTCTTCGTTCCTCATCAGTGCCATGAGTTCAACATGGCTTGGAGGTGATCGATACGAATTCCGACTCAAGCAAGGCAATGCGAGTTCAGATGGCCTTCATCCCGAATGCGCTGATACGTACATCGACTCCGGTATGCCTAACTCAAATTACGGTTCTGAAACCGAACTCCAAGCATCCTACAACACCATCCCATCCGAAACAACGATTCTGTTCGGTTGTGACCTCTCATCGACCTTCTTGCCTTCTGGATACGCTGTTGAGTCGGCAAATCTCGAGTTCTATCTTAGCGATTTCCCATTCGGAACACCGGTTGTTGGAGCTTGGGAAAACACTCAACACGGTTGGACAGAAGACGGTGCAACCTGGGCAACCTACGATGGCGTCAACACATGGAACAACGTCGGAGCAAAAGGCAGTGAGCGGTCATCGTTGCTCGACTCCGTCAGCATTGGTTCAGGATACACATCAAGCTCGTCAGCCAACTGGAACGTTACTCTTGCTGTACAAAATGCAATGCGAGACAACCACTCTGCTGATTTCATTCTCGGTGTCGTTGGAGCAGGTACAGGTCAAATCCGTGACGTCCTTTTCCACCCAGGAACTGCAATCGATGCAAAACGCCCTGAACTCTCCTTTGTTTACGTACCAGGTTCGAATGCAATTCCAATCGAGCCCGTGCCCGTCATGCCCCTTAACGGAAGCTGGAGCATCGCTGATGGCGTCAATCCTGAACCAATTCATCGACCAATGATGAATTGGACTCATTCTTCTGCAGTCTCAGTTAGCGGTTATGCGGTTCAAATGGACACTACTGACACCTTCGACAGCAACGACATGAGTATCGAAACATCGTGGTCAAATTCTGGTTTCGATCTTTCAAACAATGCATTCACACCGTTATCCGATCTCGATGACGGCAAGACGTGGTATTGGCGAGTCCGTGCGATTTCTTCAACAAATCAACTTGGAAATTGGTCGCAGACCTTCCACTTCAATCTACCTTCACTCGTCACCTGGAATCTTTCTTCGACAAGTGCAGCGGTTGAACTTCGGCACCACGAGGCAATGCCACAACTTCAACTCCCTCATTTCATCGACACATGGGTCGCAGAAGGTGGAGTCGAAGGTCAGCAGAACCATTCCACATCATCATCTCTCAAGGTTGGTGAACTCGGAAGTGGCTATCATGCAACGGCTCTACTCAAGATCCCGTTGAATCAAATTCCAACACCGAGCAATGCTCGAGTTACAAATGCAGAATTAACCATGTGGGCTGAATCCGGTTCCGACACGAACGCTCAGGTTGCCGTACGTCCAGTTCTTCAAACATGGACGACAGGTCTCAACAATTCAACCTACGACGGTACAAACAACTGGGGTGCAGACGGTGGCCGTGCGATTGGAACTGACGTCGGTTCACTGAGCGATCTTAGCGCATCTGCATCTGCAGACTGGATGGATTGGGACGTTACTGAACTTGTCCAAGCGGCTTTGGACAATGGCGACTCCTATCTCTCAATCGCATTGATGACAAGCGATTCATCGGACGCATTGATTACATTCACGAGTACGGATGGATTGGCAACTCAGCACCCATGGCTCAATCTTACGTGGACCGATGGAACAGCATCGATTCCTACCGTTGCAGCCAGTAATACCCTTCCGCTGGATGGAACCATCGCTTGGGATTTGAGCGGACACGTCCCAGAACCAACGACTCGCCCAGTCATGACCTGGACACACTCAAACTCTGCAAACATCGATGATTGGAAGGTCTTCATCCAGAACGATGCAACCGACATCATGGAAGGATTTTCGATCTATGATTCTCGAACCGATACGGCTCTGTTTGATTTGCAAAACCTCTCCTTCCAACCAGCGAGCGACCTTGCAACCAACCAGAGCATCCGATGGTTCGTTCAACCCGTGAACGACGAGATGCTCGGTCCACGTTCAACCAGTTCCGTTTTCCACATCCCACATGATATCGGAAACGAAATTAACAGTACATGGGGCTACATCAACGTCTCAGAAGGAGGGTTCTTGCCGGACCTCAACGAGCCTGCAGGATTCGTTACAGATACAACACTCGACTCAGGTGCCCCAAATACGAATCTCTACAATTCTGGAGCCATCACTGTCGGCCGTTCGGGCTTTAACAGCGGGCAATCACAACGTTCTTCATTCATAATGTCATTCGACCTGACAAAATTACCGATTAACAGTACGTACGAAATTATGAGTGCGAATCTAACGATTCCGATGAAGTCATCCAGTTACGGCCATGTATTCACCAGTGTCTCAGTAGTGAATACTGCTTTTGATGGCAATGCAAACTGGAACAACGCAACAAACGGGACACAATGGAACTCTCCAGGTGCATACCACTCGACGGACACGCAGATTCCACAATTTAGTGCCCCTAGGATTGGCGTTGGAACTTATGTGACTTGGTTTTTAGCACCTCTCTTCCAACAGGCGCTTTCGAATGGAATAACATCGCTCGATCTTCTCTTCCAAGCAGAAGAGAATTTCAGTTCCGTCGATGGACGTATTGACTTGTACTCCAGTAACGAATTGTCTGCGGCACTTCGACCAAGCTTGAACATCACCTATCGGATGACCAACCCGTTCGTTGATTCGAGCCCAACCGGATTAATTCCTGCTGACGGTGCCACGCTCTGGAATATGTCTTCACCTCGACCATCCGGTGCAGATCAGTACAACCTCTCATGGACACCCCCCTCCACCAATCAAACGGGATTTGCCATATGTTCGGCATCAGACGCTCGGATGATCTACGATTTCTCTTGTTTCGACACTGCAGACGCCACAGAACTTAGCGAAAACAGTCTGATTTGGGATGCAACCAACTCAACAATTTTGGTAGAAGAACAGGCCCCGCTTGGTGATGAATGGGCTTTCTGGAGATTGTTTTCGTATCAAAAAATAGGCGATTATCAACGAACAGGAGAATGGTCACAAGTGAACAAATTCCGTATCCCTGGCGATCAAGGTTACGATGATGGTGCAGGAAACCATACGGTAAATCTCTCTAGCGGTTCGATTTTCTCAAACACAGGATTGTTGCCGAGTGCACCTGATGCACATACCGTCTCATCCGCACTCAACACGAATTATGGTGGCAGTACCACTCTCAAGCTGGGTGCATCCTCATCGGGTGACCATGAAACCTTCATTGAATTTGATTTGTCTCAGATGCCTTGGCCAAGTGCCATGACTCCAACCTCCACGATTCTCAGGTTGTATCGCACACAAGTCGCTGGCGTATCCCCGCTTACGGTTAGTGCTCATGCTTGTTCATCCTTTACCGAATCGAGTGTAACTGCACTCCAACCGCCAACGTGCAGTATTTCGGAGATTACCCGCTCAACACTTTCAGTAACACCTCCATCGGGATGGCTAGAATGGGACATTACCTCACTTGCTCAATCCAACATTGCCAATGGAAACATGACGCTCTCGATCAAACTGGTTGCTGTGGGTTCTGGAGGTAGCCTCCATACCTTTGCTTCAGGGGAATATGCAACTGAATCGTTGCGTCCAACGCTTCGAATCGACTATGTTGACAACGTAGCAGGTGTTGTTCCTCCTGCTCAACCCGTCTTGCTTTCACCACTTGACGGTGCAGTTCTTTATGATACCACAAACAATCTACTCGATACGTTGGATAAACCTGTCCTTACCTGGAACGCAGTATCAGGTGCGACTGGTTACATTGTTACAATCCGAAATGCTTCGGGACAGTACACATTCAAGTCTGCAACATCAAGTCAAATCTCTGGAACAAGCTTCACCTTTGCCGACGATGCAACTCCTGGTTCAACCTTCGAGTGGTGGGTTCAGGCGGTCAATGGGTCGATTCCTGGTCCCTCTTCATCGCGTTGGATTGTCGGGGTAGGTGATCCTCAAACCACCTTCAACAACGGTCACATATGGTTGTACCAATTCCAAACAGGGAACGAAATCGAGGAACTTGCTCATACCAATGTCCAAGACGTTTCCATCTTCAGTGGTCTTGCCGATACCAATCTTGACGGAAACGCTAACGTTGTTGGAATTGATGCGGCACAGGATGAGTACCGATTGCTCGTCAACGTTGACTTTGGACAAATCCCATTCAATCCAAGCATGAACGTTCACGATGTCACCTACAGTATGTATCTCGAAGATTTGAACTTCGGTAGTGGAGCCACAGGCATGACGCTTACAGTTCATCGCGTGCTCACGACTGGCTGGTCAGAAACGACCGCAACATGGAACGGTACAGGTAGCGCTCCATGGGGTGCTCAAGGGATGCAGGCAGGAGTCGATTATGATGCAACACCAACTGATACAATCTTCATCAGCAATTCGCAAGCCACGGATACAGGAATTCTCTTCAACCTCGGGCATAGAATGCTCTACATCGATGGCGTCCACAGTTGGGTCATTATTGGAACTCCAACTCAAGGTTGGATGGAACTTGATTTCAGCGACAACAGTCACGAAACCCTTTCACAACGTCCTTCTTTGGTAATGAATTACACGGACATTGATTCCATCTCTATTTCTCCAACTGCAACAACGATTGATGCCGATTCGACAGTCCAGTTCAGTGCTTCGACGTTTGATTACAATTCTCTTGTTGCAAGTGTCTCAGTGGATTGGACAGCAAGCAGTGGATCTATTGATTCAACAGGTTTGTTTACGCCTACACTTGTTGGTACGCATACAATCACTGCCTGCTTTGGTATGATTTGCGAAGATGAGACCGTTACTGTGACTCCGGGAGCTCCGCTTGATTTGAGTGTCTCTCCGCTGACCGCTACCATTACCGCTGATGAAACATTGCAACTTACTGCGAATGTTGTCGATCAACACGGTAACGCTGTGCCTGGTGAAAGCATCACCTTCACTCCAAGCAACGGTACAATGGGTGGCACCTTTGGTGACGTCTTCCAACCGTACTCAGTTGGAGGCCAAACCGTGACAGTCACATGGGGAACAACCTCAATCATCGTCAATGTTCTCGTCGAATTAGGTGCTCCAAACAGCATCGAAATGACCGGATGTAACGGCGTCGTACCTGCGGGAACGGAATGTGAAATCACTACTACACTCTATGACCAGTTCGGCAATACAATCCCATTGACCGAAGCAGGCGCTCTTTCGTACACAGTCAACGATGGGTTGTATAGCGAAGCAACGGGCATGTACTTTGCAAATACGGTTGGAATGTGGCAGTTGTCTGTGACTTCGGCCATAGGCCTCTCGGATTCAATCGCTGTTCAAACTGGACACGGACAGATGTCCTCGCTCGAGATTGTTCCATCCTCTTGGGACATCACTGCGGACGAGGTGGTCTTCCTCAACACAACACGCATCGACGTTCAAGGCAACCGCCTACCGGTTATTTTGCCGTTTGAAAATTGGACCTCCATCTCAGATGGAGCCCTCAACATCACTCTTGACCATCCAATTCAATGGATTCCTAACGGTCTAGGTGGACGTGTCCTTACTGCACAGTACGAGACAATTTCTGAATCGATCACCATCAACGTCAGCAAGGGCATAATGGTCGATATGGTTCTCATTATCGATTCGGATGATGCTGACAGTATGACCTACAGCATTACTGCTGATGACACACTCGTCGTCAAAGCGAAGGCTAGTGATGGAAAAGGCAACCGTTGGACCATCGATGTTAACTGGACTGTTTCACACCCTGATTGGAACGATCAATCTGTCTTGTTGTATCTCCTCTCTGATGAAACGGAGTTCATGCCAGTACTTTCCTCCACAACAGCATACGTTGTCCGAGCAGAATACACCTTCAATGGTCAACTGTTCAGCGAGGTTGTCAATGTCGAGGTCTCAGAGGGTATCATCCAAGTCTTCACCATGAATTCAATTGCATCCAACGGTGATACAGGAACGGTTTACGACATCAGTGCCGACGATTCGATTGATTTCTCGGTTTCGTTGAGCGACGGAGATCTGAATCCTTTGGACGTGAACGTGCTGACATGGTTGTTTGAAGACATGGATACAGGTGTTGTTACCGATATCAGCACGTCTTTCGTTGCAGACAACTATCGTTGGGATGCAACCACCGTCGGTAACTATACTCTGCTCGCCTACATTGAAAACGCAGATGGATTCAATTACAGTCGTTCGGTTGAAATCTCGGTTTACCATGGAATTGCAGTCTCGCTTGACCATGTTGTCAACACCTTTGATGAGGATGCTGGTGAATCAATCGACATCAGTATTACTGGAACGGACAGTGATGGCAACACCTTCCCACAAGATGTTGACTGGATTGAAGATGGTTCATCATCGGACAGAATCATTCCAGGTCAACCAACCGGTTCGTACACGTACAAGGCTGAAGCGGCTGGCGATCGCGCCATGGAATACTCAACGCCGAGTGCATCCAACAGTTTCTCACTGAAAATTTCGCCACAAATGATTGTTGACTCAATCGAAGTCGAATTGTCTGCAATAACCGTCGATCAGCAAGCCTCGATCGAAGTCACGGTACAAGCCTTTGACCGATTTGCAAACCCAATACCAGTTCCAAGCAGTGCTCGCGTTGATGCAACAGGACGTGCCACAGTCGAGAGTACGGGCCTTGGAACATGGAAGGTAACTACGCTTGATAGTGGACCCCAAACAATCACTGTTTCAGCAGGTCAAGTGAGTGAAAACTACGAGATTGAAGTTTCTGGAACCTTTGGTGGATTCTTTGCTGCTGGAGGTGCATTGTATTACGTTGGAGCTGTTCTCATTGGTTTGATTGTTGCAGTAGTTCTCGTTCTACTTGTGATGGCACTCCGTTCAGGGCGAGATGAAGACGACTGGGATGATGACTACGACGATGATGACGATGAATCAACACCGTCTCGTGGACCTTCAGGTCCAGCTCCTGCAAAGGGTCCATCGGGCCCAGCTCCGGGTCCTTCAGGTCCAGCACCAGGGACAGGGCCGTCAGGTCCAGCGCCTGGCCCTACTGGATCTCCTCCTATAGAAGAAGAAGAGAAAGAAGACACCAGTTGGATGGTCGACAACCGAGTCGATGATGATGGAACCGAATGGGCTCAAAGCGAAGATGAAACCTGGTATTATCGTGAACCTGGGCAAAGCGATTGGGTCGAGTGGCAGGATTAGGTGAAAGCATGAAGCAGCAACGAACAGCAGTCTTGCTCTGTGCGCTGTTGCTCGCTTCAGTTGTTGCTACGATACCAGTTTCAGCAGGTGGTCCACCCGCACAAATTGTCATATCAACACAGTCGACAGTGATTTCGTCAGATGGTGTTCTTCAGATGGAAGCGACACTCTATGATGCCCTCAACAACGTTGTTGATGGTGAAATTACGTGGTCTTCCAGCAATGGAACCATCGGAGAAAATGGCCTTTTCTTCCCTTGGTCGGCCGGTCAAGTGACCATTCGTGCGGACCATGCAGGATTCAACGACACAGTTGTTGTCACAGTTGAAGCAGGATGGGGCCAATCGATTGAGATCAATACTTCGACTCAACCTCGGGCTAAATTCCCGTATACTTTGCAAGCGAGTCTCATTGATTCCCATGACAATCCCCGCTCGGGACAAGATGTTGTCTGGACCGTGGATGGAACATACATCGGGCAGGGTCAACCATCTTGGACTCCTCCTTCTCTTGGATTGTACGAGGTTGTTGCGCGATACGATCAACTTGAACAACAAGTTACGATGGAAGCCATCGCTGGTGATCCTTACGAATTCATCTTCCCAGAGGATCTGATTCTCCGTAGTGGAGAAGGTTTGCAACTCTATCCCGATCTCGTCGACTCGTTCGGTCAAAAGATGAACAATACGGCGGCAGGAAACAAAGTCTGGGACGTTGAGAACGGTACAATCACTCCAGTAGGGTACTACTATGCTTCTGCTCCAGGTATCTGGAATCTTTCTGTCCGAGCAGGAGCAGTTTGGGGCAACAGCACCATTCGAGTTGTTCCAGCTGATGCGTCAATTGTTGAAATACAGATTACGCCAGAGATGGACACCTATGTTTCAGGAGACTCATATCGACTTGACGCAATTCGGACCGATTCGCAAGGCTATTCCTCGCCAGTCCCTGTCCCAATCGTAAATTGGACCGTGGCGAACGGTATCCTATCCCAAGTCGATGATGAAGTACATTGGACGCCCGGTCAAACGGGTCAAGCCAGTTTGCATGTTGTTGATTCAGAAGTCCCTGCATCCACCAATGTCGATATTACCCATGGCTTTGCATCAACTACACGTTTGCTTAGTAGCCAATCCAGCACATCTGCAGGAACACAACTTGCATTGGTTCACGAAGCAATCGATTCCTTTGGAAACGTTTGGCAAGTCGATGCGAACATTACTCAATCCACTGGTTCATTTGCAAGTGTTGACATTTTTCCATCCTATGTTTCGTTAATGCCAAAAGAAATGGAGACGTTGCAATTTTCAGCAACATACTTCGATGCTTCAACTGGAATTCTCCATCAATCAGAATGGTCAGGAGATGTACTCCCTGGCCGTCTCGCATTCATTGATTTGCCCGATTCTGGGACCGAAGTTGCAGCAGATGCCTTCCTCGATCTCGATCCTGTGTTCAAAGATGCGTACAACAACATCATTCCCGATGTGGCTGTAAATTGGACCATTTCGAGCATCGACAAGACATTGGAAATTCGTATGGCCGATGGAAAATGGTATCCAACAGAAACAGGCGAACACGAAATAAGAGCAAACGCAGATGGAGTTTTTGCCGCTACTCGAGTCAACGTCATTCCTGGCGAAGGAACCTCACTCGTTACTGACAGCGACCTTGGACTGACCATTGAAGCAGGTGTTGCATCGGACTTGTTC
>VMHT01133520.1_pt1 | contig 14139 bp, 15 predicted proteins | sample 4693611 | NCBI WGS metagenome assembly VMHT01 (sample SAMN12280063, study PRJNA550983) | marine metagenome | isolation source: seawater sampled from same location over 5 years 0.02-0.2 micron viral filtrate | place: USA: collected off the coast of southern California halfway between the port... ... | reverse complement strand
TTTTCGGTACTTTTCTTAATTTATTGTCTGTTGATAATAAATCTTATTCTCTTTTATATTTTCTTAGCATAATGGTAAGATAATATAATATTTTGTCACTGTTGATTCTTATTTTGTTGATTTGTTACTGACCATTTTATAATGTATTGAACTTTGTTACCATATATGGTAACAAATTAGATAGTAATTGGTGATTTGTTATTGAAATAAGTATTTCAAATATAAATTAACTGCTTTGTTACGTATTAAGGTGTGTATGATAATATAATTATCAATTAATAAACTCTATTATTCTATTGTGTTGATTTCGTTGAAACTGTCATCTAATACTACTGAACTTCCTATTTTCTTTATTATTAAATTTTGTTCCTGCATATTCGGGGGGATCTTATTCAAAGATTGAATTATCTTCATTATTTCCATCATATCTTTCTCAGGTACATCATTCTGATTTTTCACATATTCTACAACAGTTGTATTTGCTTCTTTTCGTACATTCTCAACCGCTTTTCCTACTATCTCTCCATTATCCTTTTTCCATTCTTTATCATATTTTACATAAAACTTAAATTTCTCTGGATCACTACAATGAATTGGTCTCTGTGCAAATTCTAGTTCTTGAAGATTTTTTACAATTATTGAACCTAATCCATTTGCATATCCTATTTGATTAGTTTTAAATAGATCATCCATACTTATCTGAAGATTTTTTACAAAACTATCTAATGGCATAGCATTTCCACAATTTTTATCCAGAAATAATTGGATTGTTATATTATTGTTTATTATATTATTCTGAGTTACTATTGTATTTTCTTTCTGATTTTGTTCTAATAATAAAACCTTTTTCTCTAATTCTGATAATTTCTCATCTGTTATTTTTCCTTTACATCTGGACTCATGTTTATAACAGCCTGACCTTGATTTATAGTACTTGTTACACCAAGAGCAATTATAATATTTTGCTACTTTTTTGCTACTTTTGCTACTTTTTTTACCACTACTCTGTGAGGCAAAGAAATTAATAAAATTTTTATTAGAAGCACTGGCAGTGTAGGAACATACGTCTTTTTTAGATGCTACATTTTTAGCGTTTCCAATGTTTCCATTGCTACTTTTTTGATGTTTACGTGTCAATAAATGTTTCTTATAATTATTCTTGCGTGACGTTATATAGTCACACGCCACACATCGGTATGTACGTGCTACTTTTTCAGTGTCACTAAATGTTTCCAATGTTTCCATTCTAAATTTCATTGATATTATAATTTTAAACCTTTTTCTTATTAAAATAGTGCCTTTTTTTCAGTACTACATAACATTCCTACATAAATTTTTAAAATTTTGTTGGAAGGTTATTAGAGCGTCCTTTAAAATTCAAAAAAAACACACTTTTTGATCCTTGTTTTGTATAAATCTCAATATTAACTATCAAAAACCCAAAAATTTTACAGGTATTGAAAACAGCTATAAAAGTTGATTTTATAGGACGACCCACATATTACTATAGACGTAGCATTTAATTTTATTTAGGAATTATCTAGTGAAAAATTGCAAAATGCTGTGTAATAAACCAAATTTCCTTTCATAATAATAAAAAATTATTTTATTATAAGTATAATAATGAGAAAATCTGTGATTTTTCATCTTAAAACTGGATTTAAAATTCCAATTACTATATCTGACAATAATACTATTTACCAAATTAAACAATATCTACATACTACTACTTTATCACATTTTCCTATAGAAACTATGAAATTTATATGTGAGGGCAAGATCCTCTCCAATAATGAGTATTTACCTTATAATTGTACAATTATTGCTCTTGATATTATACCTACTCAATCTAAAACTGATAGTACTTCTGAAACTTAATATATATAAAATCATTATGTTAATATATATTAAGTACTAAAATGTCTCATAATTTTACAAAAGGTGACTGCAAAGCCCTGCGTATATCTTTAATTCATACAACACCTGATTATAATTATGTATGTCTACATCTTATAAATGTAACGACATGTATCAAATTTGGATTAAAATTTAAGCTCTTCATAAATGTAGACACTCCAGATGTTATCATTCAAGAAATGCGTCGCGATGTTGATATAGTACTTACTAATCATGACAAATGCAAGAAATTACTAGATATCTATATTATTTGATATTCTCTCTATCCTTCCTTTTTTTATAATCAGCTTTTTCCCATTCTGTCAAATTTTTGTGTGGCATTGATATTAATTTCTCTTCTTCCACTATCAAATTACTTTTCTCTATTATCGGTTTGGTCGTTTTTACAAATACATTACCCATTATTAATATATTATAGATTTATATTATAGTATGAAGAAAACTTTAAAATGTAAAAAAACTTATAATAATGTTACTAGAAAAAATAAAGATAAATCAATAATACGAAAATTCAATAATCAATCTAAAAAATATATTGATAATAGTTTAGTTAATAAACTTGTTAAGGAAATGAAATCTAAATCTAAACCACATAACGAGCTTCCTAAAACTAAATTAAATAAATATAGCTACTCTATTGAAAAGAAGAAAAATGATAACTATGGTAGATTATTCTACTATGACAACTCTAAAAAAAATCTATTAATAGATTGGGATAAATTATCGGGTAAAAACGACTTCTTTCTTGTAGGAGACTATACAATATCAAATAATGAAAAATATTTATCTTATTCTATTGATCTCAAAGGAGATCGTCTTTTTGATTTATTTATTCGCGATATTAAAACCGGGAAAACCGATAAAATCGTATCTAATTGTAGTAGTTCATCTGTTTTTTCTAATGATTCTAGTATGATTTACTATATTAAATATGATACTGTTGATCTCCGACCATCTAAAGTTTATTGTTATAATATTTATACTAAAAAACATTCTCTTATTTTTCATGAGAAAAATAGGGGTAAAATGATTTCATTTAATCAGTCATCCGATAGACAATATATCATAGTTGATGTTAGAACTTATGCCACATCCGTACCTTATCTTATCAATGGAGTAACTTGTAAAAAACTTGGTAGTTATAAAAAACATCTTAGAACTTTCGTAGATCATTGGAGGGGGAAATGGTATGTTCTAAAAAAATACTATAATAAAACCTCTATATCTACAACTACTGATTTCAAAAAATTTACATCTCTGATACCTAATAATAAAAACTCTACATATGAGACATTCTTTTTGAAAGGTGACTATTTAATTAGTGTTATTAGAGAGAAACAAAAACGTGAAATACTGTTTTATAATTTAGTTACAAAGAAAATCAAAACACTTTCTCTTATTAATGCAAAATACAGTATTTATTTTCAATATATTAGTAATCTTGATATAGATAATAATACTATCTCTTTAAAATATACTACATTTATTCATCCTACCAAACTTGTAAGTATAGATATTGATACATTAAAGGTAACTACTGTTTATGATTTCAAAGGAGATAAATATAATCCTAATAAATATGTTGAGAAATTATATCAAATCAATAAAAATGTCTTTGTTACTATGTTATATAAAAAAGGTAATTCTTTAAAAAATAAGAAATGTCTATTATATGGATATGGTTCGTATGGACATACTATAGATCCATCATTTGATTCCGCGGTTATTACTTTATTAGATAGAGATTTTATTTATTGTTATGCTCATATAAGAGGTAGCTCATTTAACGGTTATTCTACATGGCTTGGTGGAAAACTTATGAATAAAAAAAATACCTTTCATGATTTTATTGCAGCTGGAGATTGGTTAGTTGAAAATAAATATACTTCTAATGATAAATTAACTATATGGGGAAGAAGTGCTGGTGGATTACTTATTGGTTCTGTTATTAATATGAAACCTGAATTGGCTAATTTTGCTATATTAGGTGTACCGTTTGTTGAAGTTATTGATACTATGACTGATAGTTGTCAACCTCTAGTAACTGAAGAGTATGAAGAATGGGGAAATCCTAAAAATAAAGCTGTTTATGATTATATGTATAGTTATGATCCTATAAAAAATATTGATCATGCAAAAAAATATCCTAATCTATATATTTACTCTAATATTGATGATACATTAGTTATTTACGATCAAGTTTTAAGGTATTACAAAGTTATAAAAAATAGTGCTGTTTTTTCAGCTGAGAATAAATTTGCATTACTTAATATAAAATTAAAGTATGGTCATGAACAATCTACAAAAAAAAATGAAAGCTATAGAGAAAAGGCTGAAATTTATAGTATGATAATTAAGTATTAAAAGTAACATGTGATATAATATTAATAATATTATGTCAGATGATGAAGTTGAAGTAGTTGAGGTATATATACCTAATGATGAGTCTATAGATGATTTTTTTTCATTAAAAAATAGTGATAAATTAAAGGTTATACAGTTAGGGATGGAGTTTTTTAAACAAGGGAATACTAAAATACAATATTGGAATAATAAAGATTGGGAAGATAAAATTAATGATCTTGAGAGAAAACACAAAGGTGAGTATGATAATAATAATACTATTATAGATTCTCTCAATTCTCAAATAAATACTTTAAAAAAAGATTTTATTACTCAAAAACGTAATTTACAAGAGGCTATAGAAAATGATTTTGATACTAGATATAAAAAACAATTAGTTGATCTTAAATTACAACAACAAGAATTGAGAGAACAAAGAGACAAATGGAATGAAAAATATAACGCTCTTTATAAAGAATTAGATGATAAATTCCAATCTAGGCTACTTGATGAAAGAACACGTAATGAATCAATTGTTAAATCATTACATGTAGATTTAGATAAGGAAAGACAACGGTTTTTACAACAGTTAACAATCTCTCAAAATTCTACTTTAAAGGGTCAACAAGGAGAAGAATTTATATTTAAAAAATTAAATTTACTATTTCCTAGCAGTGAAATCTTAGATACTCATAGTGAGTCTGGTAGAGGCGATTTCATTGTTAGAAAAGATGATATTGTTTTGATGGTTGAAAATAAGAATTATAGCAAAAATGTACAAAAATCTGAAATAGATAAATTTTATAGGGATTTAGATAGAGAATCTAATAATGATATACAATGTGCTGTTTTAGTTAGTATGCATACTGGTATTTGTGGTAGAGAAGATTTTGAATTTGAAGTTAGAAATAATAAACCGATCTTATTTTTACATAAATTGGCTAATAATTTTACAAATCTTGAAATAGCATTCAAATTTTTTAAACTCATTTTAAACCAAAAAGATATTGATTTAAATAATAAAGAAATAGCTGGTTTATTTAAGAATATCGCTACTAGTATCAAGAGAAACTTTAAAAAACTTAAAAAACAATTAGATAAATTTCATTCAGATCAAACGGATACTCTTGTACAAAATGAATCTCTAGTTTTTGATTTATATAAGGCTATGAAAATTGATTTTTGAAAATTTTAACGCACAACAAAATATAAATATTCCACATAATGATCCTATTAATATTTGTATAATAGTATGATTTCTGTAAACCCATCTTTGCCAGCATGTATTACATGCTATTAATATACTACCTAATTTTATATAATTATTTGGTACTGTAAATAATACTGTAAACATTGAATAAAAACTACTCTGTGCATGTCCTGATGGCATACCATATGTTTGAGCCCCAGTATAAACACCATTTTTTTTATCCTTCTCAAAATCGTATAAATAACGTGGTCTTTTTGGTCTTGGTTGTCTTATCAGATCTTTTACTATATGATTAAATATACTACCAAAAATAGTGAATAGTAAATAATAATTTACATAATTTAAATCATATATTATCAATGAATATGTAGTTGTTAATATTAGTATATATGGTCCCCAAAATCCTAGAACACTTAATAGTTCATTCATATATATAATATATAGATTTTAATATTGATATAAAACTTCCGCTATCATACAGAAAGACCAATCATTACCATTTAAATTTAATGTATCCCCTTTATCAGTAACCAATCTTATTCTTAATCTATCAATATCAACTGGTCCAAAATAAACTCTTTCATTTACTTGTATTGGACCACTGAATTCTGTTAGACCTTCACCTACTTGAGTTGTAATGCTTTTTTTTATTGGTATTAATGCAAACATATCTGAATCGGTTACTGACTTAAGTTTAGTACTGGTTGTTTGTTTTCTATCTTTCATTATGGAATTAATTGTATCTCGTTTTGCTTTTGTAAGTTTCCTAGGACCATCTGCTATTATTGATGGATATGACTGTAATACTCCTTGACTAGGATCAGGAACTGTATTTACACAGGGTAAATTTGGGTCATAATATGAAGGAAGATCTGCTATTTTAGCTGTGTCTTGAATTGCTACCAATCCTTTATTAAGGTGATTTTGATTATAATCATCTATTATTAACATTAAATATCTAGGTCCATATAGATTAATTATACCTTCACTTATTAAAAGTTTTGTTGTGTTGGTATTACCATTATCATCTTTTGGTAAATCTGTATCATTATAAGTACTATTTCTAAATCCTAGTAAATATCCTAAATTTGAATTTGCCTTTTTACCTATACCACATGTAGATCCACATGCATCTGTTATATCATCATCAAGTTCATCTGGTTGGACATACCAATATATTTCCCAATTTGTCCAATTATCTGGTACAGCAAATGTTACTTTACCTGTTTGATGGTTATAACTAAACGGATTTATATCAGTATCATCATCATCAATTCCAGAACAAGATTTTAATGTTACGTTACCAGTCGGCAACGTAATGCTTGCACTATTCCATGCATTATTAATAACTTTTATAATATAACCATCATCATCTTTATCCAAGTTATAATTACCACTTGTAATTTTTACAGGGAAATATTTATCATCACATCTTACTAAAAAACAATCTGTTCCATAGGCTACATCAAATGTATACCAGGTATAAGGGATTGAAACTGAATATAATTTTAATGATAGAACATTATGTAGTGTATCTGTCAAATCTACTGTGAAATCAGTACTACTATAAGTGGATGTATGTGGAATACTAATTTGATTATATGGTAATCCATTTTTTGCAGGAAATGAATTTTGTCTAAATTGACTGTCAATATTAACTAATCTAGTGCAAGTATTCTTTAAATTTGGATTCATTTGACCTTGAACCACCGGAACAGAATGTGTTTGATTAATACCCAATCTACTTCTTTTCATGGTATTATGTATATTATCAAACATACCAATACGTTGTTTACGTTCCGTAGTTTTATCAGATTGTGTTGTATCTGATTGTACCAAATTTTGATGTTCCCACCACTGACCCATTTGGTTTTCACCAGTATTTTGGGAATTATATTTATTATCAAAATTTACTAAATCCTTACTATTTTCAGGGGGGATGGCATCTAACATTCTAGTTTCTGCATCTTTAAAAAATTTAACAAGTTCAGTATTACCTTCTTCTTCAAATTGTTCAATCATTTTAGACGTAGCAGATTGAATATTTTCTACTGTTGGATTTTCTATATTTAAAATTTGAAATAATTCAGATGGACTGTAGTTTTCTACATCCGTATCTATATGTTGATCATTATTAATAGACATTACTATATTATTACAAACAGTATTTATTTATGTTTTAGTTAAAATACTTAAATATTTATATTGTTCATATATTGGGGGAGGAGGACAACATGTCCGAGTGGTTAAGGAGATGGACTTGAAATCCATTGGGCTCTGCCCGCGCAGGTTCGAACCCTGCTGTTGTCGTATGATAATATAATGAAAATAGTTTTATTATATTAACAATTAAATATATAAAGATAGAAACCCCATATAATCTATATGTTCAGTAAATTAATATTAATTTTAACATTACTTTCATCTTCACTTGTTAATGGATATTCATATCTTAATCCTAAAACAATACATTTGAATACTACAAATGTTCTCACAATCCGTGGAACTATTGATGATGCAGTGGCTAATCAGTTTGTTTACGATTTGAATAAAGATATTAATAGAGGATCTAAATATGTTTACTTAGATACTAATGGTGGTTCGGTTAGTGCAGGTTCAAGGATAGTAGACGAAATTCAAAAATATGAGCTTGATTGTATTGCTCATAGGGCTTATAGTATGGGATTTGTTATATTACAAGCATGTAACAACCGTTATATCACACAATATTCATCTGTAATGCAACATCAAATAAGTTATGGTGTATCAAATGAAAAAGCAAAAGTAGAAAGTTATGTAAATTTCATAGATCAAATTGGTGAAAAATTAGATAAAATGCAAGCGAAAAAAATCGGGATGTTGTATGATGATTTTAAAAAGAAAACATATAATGATTGGTGGTTATCTGGAGACAATATAATACTTGATAATGTAGCAGATGAAATAGTAAATGTTAAATGTTCAAAAAGTTTAACAAATACGAATTATACAATAAGTACTGGATATCAAGACCATATTTATTCTGCATGTCCATTAGTAAATGATCCCATTGAAGTAATAAGCACTTCTGGAGAAGCACCTCCATTTGTTTTTTGGTTATAATTAGAAAATTGATTTAACTTATAAGTTTTTATAATTCATAATAATAATAATTATGAATGATATATGCCAAATATGTTGCGACAATTTTAATAAATCTACACGTAGCCCTGTAAGTTGTAAAAATCAAGAATGTAATGTTACAGCTTGTAAAGAATGTGTTAGAACTTATTTATCAACACAAACAGGTGATGCACATTGTATGGGTTGTAAAATAGCATTTGATGATAATTTCATTGTTATGAATTTAAATAGGGCTTGGTGTGAAAAGGATTATAGACAACATAGAAAAGGTATTTTGTTAGACCAACAGATGGCTCGTATGCCTGAAACTGTAGAAGCAGCTGAAAGATTTAATGAGATAAATACAATTGTTGAAGAAAATAGGGTATTAAATGCTCAAATTACAAATTTACGACATACGATTCGTGATATAGAAATAGAAAGATCACGCAATGATCGTAGAATTTACAATTTAAACCGACATGGTAATAAAGAGGGTACAGAACAAGAAAAACGTAAATTTATTATGGCATGTCCTGAAGATGACTGTAGAGGATATTTATCATCTGGTTATAAATGTGAAATGTGTAAATTATTTACTTGTTCACATTGTTTGAAAATTATAGGTCATGATAAAAATAATCATAATCATGTATGTGATGAAGATGATGTCAAAACAGCAGATTTTATTAAAAGCACTACAAAACCATGTCCAGGTTGTGGAGAACGAATCTTTAAAGTTGAAGGATGTGATCAGATGTGGTGTACACAATGTCATGTTGCATTTAGCTGGAGAACAGGTATGGTAGATAATGGTGTAGTACATAATCCACATTTCTATGCACATCAGAGAACAGGAGGTGGAGCACCAATGAGAAATCCCGGAGAAATTGCGTGTGGGGGGATGCCAAATTGGTGGAATTTAAGAAATTTAATAAGAAATAGATATTATCGCGCAGATAGTTCTTGTAAACAACAGTGGCGTACTTTTATAGATGAAATGACTGAACTACATAGAACTTTTGCTCATATTCAACATCATGAATTACAAAGAGCTAGGCAAAAAGTTAGAGAATATACTAACTATGAAGATGATAGAATTCGCTTCTTATTAAAACAACTATCTAAGGAAGAGCTAGCCAATAATGTAATTAGGAAAGATAAACTTCGTAGAAAATATACTGAATTAGTACATATTTACGAACTAATACATGTTGTAAGTGTAGATTTATATAGATGGATAGAAAATTATATTGCTAATGATGCTCCAAAAACTAGTTCAGTAGGTATAGAAATCATTATTATGACAACAATAAATGAAAAGGTAAATGAACTTGAAGCTCTAAGAGAATATGCAAATGAACAGTTAGGTGTTATTAGTATATCTTATAACCAAAGAGTACCACAATTCAGTCCTCGCTCTTGGAAAATTGAGACTAAGAAGTTTTCGTTAAAAGCTGCTAAGGCAAAAGCCAAGGCTATTCAATCAAAAAAGACTAATGAAAAAATAGGGAGTAACAGTTTTACTTTAGAAACTTCTAGTCAATCTATATAATTATTCTTTGTGATATTTTGCTACAAATAACTTTCTAATTTGAGATAATATATCTTCTTTACTAAACTTTTTTTCTATCTCCTTATATTTTTTCTTTTTAATTAGTTGTATACCATGTCCGCGCTTCATATGAGTATAACCTTTAAACACTAGTAGTTCCATTAATACTAGTAGTGTTTCATTTTTATCTTTAAATTCAGATCTATCTATTCTATAATCACTTTTATAGTTGTATCTATTATAGTTACCATCTGAATAAATAATGTATCTTTTATCACATCTATTATGATTTCTGATAAGACCAATTCCCATAATTTTATTTTTTTCATTATTCATTTCTAATACATAAAGTAGTGCTCCTATAGGTATATCGGTTTGTAATAATACAGGAGTACCATAACAGCAACCTACGATATCATTTTTATCTCTATAATCGCAGTTTTCATCCCATGTTTTATTATTAAATCTGGTTACACCAACTTCTTCCATATATAATTGTTCTTATCATAGATTATTAGATTCTATTTATTTCAATTTTCTCTCAAGTTTATAATCTAGTTCTTTATTTTTAGTGCTTTAATTTAAGTCAATTGAGAGAATAAATATAATAATAATTTATTATATACATGTTATCACAACCTAATTTAGAAATTGAGTTATTCTATTATTCCACAGTATTTTTTATCGTAACGATCGGTATGTATACATGTTTGACTCCATTAATTACATTACTTAGAAATTCAAATAAATTTTTAAAAAGTCACTTTGGGTTAGCTAGAACAATAGGTATTTTTATAATTATAGGATTATCAAAAATTTTATCAACTTATATGAAGACTTTTCTTGAAGAGATAACGAATACAGAAATAGATTATGATCAAACTGATGTTATTAATTCATATTTTATAGGTAAAACAATAGCAATATTAATTTTAGTCTTCCAAATTATCTATTCAGGGAAGTAATTATAGTTCTTTTTATGTAACTTATCTATAGCCGTTTTTTCTTCATCTGATAATCCAAAATAATTTGCAATCGTCTCATCATTAATTTCACTAGGAAAATTATCTAATTTTGTTATATCTGGGATTAATTCAAAAATATATTTTTCAAGATATTTCATTCTATATCTAGTACTTTCAAATAAATATAATGCAGTTTTGGTTGAAAAAAACTTTTGTAATTTTCGGAGATCTTCCATATCTTCTCTCAAAATTATATATTTATCTCTATTAGAAATTCCATAAATACCATCTTTATCTATAGTTGGGAATCCATACATTCCATGCGCCATAATCAATTTACGTTTATTGTGAAAGCAGCATGATTTAGACGAATATTTTATAATTAATTTAGGACTTAATTTATCTAACCTACAAGTGTGTACGTTAATATAATAATTTTCTTTTTCAATATCACTTAGTAAACAATTTTTAGGAGGTAAATTGGTTTTATAAACTCTTAATCTATTTGAACTATTAACTTTATTACAGAATTTCTTAATTACTGATGATCCAAAAACAGGTATTGGTATTTCAGGTTTGAGAGAATAAGTTATATATTTATTTTGATCATAATCAAAAATATCTACATAATTATCTGATGCACATTTTTTTAATAAGTAATAAGCACATGGAGTTTGTGCTTCGCCTTTAAAAATTTGATTTGTTTTAGTATTATTTAAGGCATGTAATTTAAGTATTTTGAATTGTCTAATATAATGATATAATCTTGATTTATCTGGTTTCATCCATATAGAAGGTGTTATAAAACATAGATAACCATCGTTTTTTAATAAACTCATAGACCTTTTTAAAAAATCTCCCCAAATAGTTGTACCATCGTGCTTTTTTTTCAGTTTAGTATTCGTTGGTACTTTTTTAATTCCTCTATAATTAAATGGGGGATTACCAATTACAATATCAAACTTCCATTGTTCAGGAGAAATTTTTACTTCTAAAAAATTATAATTAAATATATTTGAGTCTTCTCCAAACAAAGTGGTTAAATGAGCAATATGATCATCATTTATTTCAACCATAAAAATCATATGTTTAATAATATGATCACTTCTCTCGTTATCATTTGGAATGTTTTCTTTTAATGTATCAAAAAGTTTGAAATATAAATATATGCTAAAAAACCCTGTACCAGTACCAGGATCTAACCATCGTAAAGTTTTATCATAAAACAAATGGTTTGGTATTAATTCAAACATATCTTTAATTAATGAAAAAGGAGTGAAAATCTCTCCATATAATTCTTTATTTTCCTTATTTACCGTTAAATTTTGATTATAGCTATTTAAATCTAAATTTTTTATTGACATTGATATAAAAAATTTAAATAATAATTATATTTTTTAAACTAATTTATATTTTATCTAAACGATTAATTTTACTATATCTTCAGCTAGATCACCTATATCTTGTTCTGGAACTTTATCGTAGTCTATTTTCTTACTATCGTCTCCCCAAGTATTAGGTTGTAGACTATTAACATTGATAGGACAAGGCCAGTGGGATGTAGTACGTCTTTCCTTAAAGTATTTCGCTCTCTTTTTTATCATAGTTGTAGTATTATTTTCATGATTTTTAGGTAAATAGCATACGTATTGTATTAAGCGCTCTTCAGAATTAGGTTTACCGTATTGATTTTGATGAAATGTCCTACTATCCCATAGTACTAGGGCTCCAGCAGGTATGTGCATTACTCGCCTTTTATCGGACATTGCTGGTAGATCTTTTCTATCAATTAATTGCCAGTTTTTATTACTTTGGATTCCCTTATTTTCAAAATATTGTTTATGAATTTTGTGTGTACCTTCGTAAACAATTAAGGTTCTTTCTTTATTCTCTGTTAAGGCTACAAAACCTTGATAACACCTTAATCCATCAGCACTAGGTGCTTGGTCTGTATGAGTCCAACAATTATCACGTTTACTACTTTCCTTAGATATATAACAGCAACCATCAAATGACACTATGAGTTCATCTGTATTCCATAGTGCTTTGAAAATATCTTGGATTTGAGGTCTAGTTCGTATATACCAACCATGCCAAGTATGACCTGCCCTATGATATTTATAGATACCATGTGGATTAATTGCTTCGTGCATTTTATCGTGATTCGGAATAGTTTTTTGCCAAGCCTTAAATTTTGCTTTACATAGTTCTACATCTTGAGATGATAAAACATTGGGTACTATACAATACCCTTTTTCTACTAGTTCTTGTTTGATTAATTCAATATTCATTTTGCTGTTTGTTAATAATGAAAAAAGTAATTAAATAATTTCAATTTTTTTTAAAATTATTTAAATAATAATAGATATATAATTTAGTAATGAATTTAAATGGTGGAGGTTTACTACCAGTCACAATTGATAATTCTGGTAATTTAAAATTTTTATTTGGATTAGAACGAGATTCTTGGATAGATTCTGTAAAAGGATGGAGTGATTTTGGAGGGGCAACCGAAGGAACTGAAAGTAGATTTGAAACCGCTTGTAGAGAAGGTGAAGAAGAAATGGTAGGTTTTTTAGGTGATAAAGAGTCACTAGAAAAAAATGTAATGGAAAAATTAATATTATGTATTTCAACATCAAAGTACGATTCTCATTTATATGGAGTAAAATATGATGAGAATTTACCCCAATATTTTAATAATAATTTCAAATGTGTTGAAAAAATAAGACCTGATTTATTAGAACAAGAGGGTATTTATGAAAAAAGACAAATGATGTGGATGTCAATTGATGATCTAAAATTAAAAAAAAATGAGTTTAGAAAATTTTATGCGAATGAATTTATCCCTACTATAATTGAAAATAGAAAAATTATTATGAGGAAATTAAACATGATATTAAATCCTCTTTTACGAGTAAGACCTGGGTTACTATAAAAAAAATTTTATAATAAAGATTTTTTAGTTAATTAGTTAGTTAGTTAATTTACATTTGTCCTACAATAGCGGTTGATTGTATATTCTCTATATTCTTGAAATAATCATA
>VMHT01004681.1_pt1 | contig 14139 bp, 10 predicted proteins | sample 4693611 | NCBI WGS metagenome assembly VMHT01 (sample SAMN12280063, study PRJNA550983) | marine metagenome | isolation source: seawater sampled from same location over 5 years 0.02-0.2 micron viral filtrate | place: USA: collected off the coast of southern California halfway between the port... ... | reverse complement strand
TATAAGATAATATGGAGCAACGTTGATTCTTGGTAAAGAAACGATTTTAACAAATTCGGGATGTTTATTACCTGTAATAGCAGTATCAACTAGAAGAATATCATTCTCGGTAAAATACTGAGCATCTTCAGCATCAACTGGTTTATTCTTAATTGGTAAGTAATACTGATTACCACTCAATGCAGAAAGAACTTGAGGTTCAACATTTGGAGTACCACCAATTGTAGTAATTTCATTCTGGAATACTGTACCACCCCAATCACCACTACCAGAAGTATCTACAGCATTGTATCTCGCATCGGATACAGCAACTCTAGCGACTGTAATAAGATCAACATTAGACTTGAATAGATTATTTCCGAGAATACCGCTGGTATGAGTAATCTTACTAGAACCAATTTGTCCTCTATCTGCTGTGAAAGAGTAAGATGCAAATCCACCACACAGGGTCATATCAGAATTAAATCTAGCAGTAGAATCAACAATTAAATTGTTTCTAATTCTAGTACTTCCACCCTGACCACCGACTGTAATATCAGAAGCATTAGTTGCAAAATCAAGTTTTGACGTGCTAGAATTACCAGAGAAAAATTCTACAGTGCCTGCAGTAGAAGAAAGTTTAACCGTATCATCAAGACCTCTTCTTGTACCTAGTTGAATATCACCAGAAACTTTAAGAGCCTTTGTGTCAATTTGAGTAAACGATAAAGATTCGTTGTTGTTATAAGCACCACCGATAGTAATCTTAGAAATATTGCTATTAAGATCTGGTGTATTACCAATCCAAATGTTGCTATGCAGAGATTTATTACCAACATAAACATATTGATCTTGTGTTGTGGTGTTGAGTAGATTTAAAGTTTTTACAGAATTACCAACGTTAAGTGTGCCAGTAAAAGCAGTATCAGTGACTAGATTAAATGTACCACTTGTCTGAGATGTTCTGATCTCAGCAGTTGTACCGTCGTTGCCATTGACTTCAATGTCATGCTCAAAACGAGCATCATCAGTAAATCTAGATGTACCATCAACAACCAGTGCTCTGTCTAGTTCAGCATTAGTTACATTAATACCAACACGACCATTATTTGTAGTTGCAACTCTAAGTGTTGCTTCATTTGCTGGTGTTGCACTGTCGCCACCAACTAGAAGTGCATAATCAGAAGTTGTTTCAGTTCTATTAGCGAACGCAGGATTACTTAGATAATCAGAAATTATCTTACCACTGATAAATGCATTACCAACAACATCAAGGTTTGCACGAGGAGCAGTATCAACATCAACAAATGCAGTCATATATGCATCATGTGCAGATCTTGCGACTGTGTTAATACCAAGTTTGTATTGACCAATGTCACTGGTATCAGTTCTAATTGTTTCAGAACCAATAACTCCAAATTCTTTCCAAGAAGAATTAGAGAACTCTAATCTTACATCATTTCCAAGTGCTACCTCACTAGACCAAAGTCTTGGATTGTCATTTGCAACGTTAGATCTGTTTTCAATAATAGCAATTTGACAAGTATTAGCACTGGCAGTAAATCCATTACCAATGATTTGCCAGAGACCATTAAATCCAGGGTCACTATAGTTAGAAATTCTGATCTGGGATCCGCTGGTAACACCAACTTGATCATTAGATAAGTTGTTACCCCAAGTAATGGTGATAACAGTGCTTCCATTCATCTGGAAGTTAAGGAGATTTGCATTAACAACTCGCGCAAAGAAGTTTGCGTAAATCCATCCAAGAGACCCAGTACCACCAACTTCAGATCCTTTGAGAAGAATATCTCCAGATAATGGAACTTCAGACCCGTACAATACATTTTGGGTAGTATTAATTGCAGTTCCAAGACCTGTGCTATACACGGGACTTTGATTAGGTGTAATATTTGACCCAATGCTTCCAACTACATGATTTTGAATTTTGTAACCTTGTGCAGCACCATTTGAACCACGTGGATTAAACTGGAATATTGAGGCAGCAACTCGGTTTCTTGCAATTACAATGTCACCATTTGTATCTTGATTGAGGAATTGATTAGTCTTATCAAGTGTTGCATCATCACCATCACTAGGTGATACGTTAGAAACTACAGTAAATGCATAATCTCTAACTCTACCCAGAACATTAATAGTAACAGGAGAGTTAAATGTACTCATGCGATCTTGAGCATCACCACCATTAACAGTGATGTACTCGTTAAATGTTACAGGAGTATCAAAAGTAGTAACAAGACTACCGATATCTTCAGTGTCATCATCAGAATCAACTAATGCAGCAGATTCCAAGAATACTTCTTCACCAGTAATAGCATCAATCTTACGGTTACCAATGTATAGGTCACCGTTAGAGTTTAGACCAGTGTAGAATACTAAACCACCATTTTGCTTCTTAGACTGTGCATAGAAGTCTTGGGTTGGGGTTAGAACGATCTCCTGACGGGCAGGAAGACCGGTTGAATAGTTACCAGGACCGAATCCAAGGTACTCAAAGGTATGGTTACCTGCACGAGCAATAGAGGGTCTTCTAAGTTCAACATATAGTCTCTGATCAGACATTACAGTGCTGTCACCAGCAATAGGAATGCGACGATCTTCAGATCCAGATGCAGCATTACCCTTCTGCGCTCTTAATCTATTATCAATGCTAGAATTAACTTGAGTATAAGTATTCTGCAACAGTGCTTGCTGAGTCGTAAAGTCAAGCATTGCTTCACGAGTCATTGAACCCTTAAAGTCGTTAACTCTAACAAGACCGTGAGTATAGTTATCTGCAGCAGAATATGTTGCAGGAACATCAAGTTGGGTGTTATCTAACTGCTTGAACCAAAGAGGATCGTTCTTATAGTTCAGTGGATATAGTTTGCTGATTGGTTGAGAGAACTTAAAGTTACGGAAGTTACCCTGATTACCGGCACCAGTTGGGAATGGTGAGATGTTACCACGAACAGCAGTTAGATAGTAAATACCATCTTGCTGACCGTAAATACGGCGTTGAATCTCTTCAACATCAAAGATATAGAAGGTATCATCAAGTTCCCCAGTATCAGTTACAGACTCTACGTAGAACTGAACATTTGCATCGTCAGTAATGATATCACCAGGAGTGATAGTATAAACTTTGGATCCAAGTTGTCTGTAGTAATATTCTGGATAGTTCTTACGAATAAGATCTTTAATGTATAGAGACTTACCAAAGTCTTCGTCAGTTAGTAGGTCAGCAAATACTGCGCCTTGAGCAAATCGGATATTTTCAAAGACTGAATAGTCAATCTTACCAGAAATACCTTTAAGGATCAAATACCAATCACTTGTATTTGGAACATTGAGTGCTGCATGTATAAATGCATAACCTGAAGAATTGCCATACCAATCAACTCGGTTTGCAGAATTTGATTGAGTCTTGTTAGCAACAAAAGAACCACCCTGAGGTGCAGTAACCTTGACTGTAGTAAACGTCTCATTTAACAATCCAACGTTTGTAATACCTAGGTCAAATACAGTTACCTCTAATAGTTCATCACCACTTTGTACATCATTGATATATCTACCAGACTGAATAGTCATTGAGACATAATTAGAAGTCTCAATTGTCTTAGCGTACTGAGTTGTACCTACAACATCTCTCTTAAATGGATCATATGCAGTTTCTTCGTTTAAATTGTTACTGAGGAAATCTGCTTTAGTGAATCCAATAACTTCATTTGCTTGTACTGGGTTAAAGAATCTTGCTTTTGTTACAGAACCAGATACCGGTCTAAGTACAAGTTTTTGTGGAAGAAGTTTTCTAGTTTCATCCTTACGAACTTTAATGGTGAATCCATTAATAGGATCACGAACTGCTTGTAAGTACTCAGGAATAACATAACGAAGACGATAGATACGATCATCTTTATCTCTTTCATCCTTGATTCTTTCAAACCAAGCATCGTTAGTCTTATCTTGACCAGAGATATCACTATAAGTATTCTCATGCAATCTAGTTAAGATACTTTTATTATACCTAGGATCATTAGTATTAGAAGAATGATCCTCAACCTGCATATACCACTTACCATAAATTGCTGGTGTAGTATTTGGATTTAAATATGAAGGATCATATTTTACAGGTGATTCACGCTTATTCGCAAACGTTGAGAAGTCGTAAGAACCTGTCTGGAATGTGATTGCATTAATATCAGCAATTGCATCCGCCTTTGTTGCGTGAATAGTGAAAGTTTTTTCAGTTTGATATCTTGCCCAGAAGAATTTGTCTCCACGAATTCTACCATTATTAGCAATGGAAGGATCTCCTGCATAATTTGAACCTACAAGAGGAACATTTCCACCCTCATTTGCTCTAAAGAATACCTGATGACCAGAAATATCTGCAAAAGGAACATCAAAGATATGTGGTACATCAGTACGAATACTAGAGTTAGTATTTGCCTCTAGGATACAAGAGTATTGATGCAAATCATAATTATCATCTAATACAAATTGATACACATCAATTTCAATATCAGGATCAATAGACTCTACTTCAGCAGAGTGAATATAGATACCTGCTGCAGCATTTTCTTTGCTGTTTGCAAGCATAATTTTTGTTTGATCTGTTCCGTTAAAGACTGAAGTTCCTTCATAAGGTTCAGGTTTTGTCTTTCTTGCAGGAGCAATTACATAATACTCTTCGTTGGTTTCAAAACCATTTGGAAGTCTAATCTTTCTCTTGTCAACATCAACATAAGAGTTGGTTACGCTATCATAACGAGGACGTGGAACCAATCTAATTGGTGTGCCAGTTTCTAAGTTATGTGGGTTAGCACCAGAACCTGTTCTAAGAGTCCAAGTTGTTGCTCTAGAAGCAAGTTGTGTGGTAAGTTGTGAAGGTTCTGTTCTAGGAACAGTATTCAGACCAGTCTGAATAATCGTTGAAATATTAGTAAAGAACTGACGAATAGCAGAAGCTTGATCAGCACACTCCGGATAAGAGGTATGTTGAGTAATAGTATCGTCAACAATTGGTGAGAACTCAGATGTATATACGCCTGAAGTTAAAGTGAAGTATAGGTAAGAATTTGTAGTAGTTGCATTTGCATTTACCGATGGACCAAATGCAAGTCCGAGTGGAGACTCAACTCTATCAACTGACTGTAAGTACCCAGGATTTGCAATTGTATTATTAACAATCTGGAACAGAGTAGTAACAGCAGATGCTACATTTTGACAAGATCCATTAGATACAGTTCTAAGAACAGATGAAAGTGATGTTGGGGTTGATACTGCACTAGAAATAATATTAAAGAGTGTAGTAATAGTTGTTCTTGCATCTTCACACGATCCAACAGATAAAGTTCTTGCAACATTAGCAAGAGAAGATGGTGTGTTGATAGCAGCAGTAACAAGATCAGTAAACGTTGTCAGAGATGACTTAACATCATTACATGAGGCATTAGATAAAGTACGTGCAATACCATACAGTAGATTACTAGAGGTAATGGTATTAGTAAGAACTTGAATCAACGTTGTGATCGTAGCTGCTTGCGAAGCACAAAGAGGTGTTCCATCAGCAGTAATTGTTAAGTCTTTAGATTGAGTTAGAGTTGTATGACCACCAACAGTTACATCTTCATTTCTCATGACCTCAATCATGAGAGCACGTGCTTCAGTAAACGCGAAAATTGTTTCTGTTTCTTCACCAGCGACATGTGCCCCAGTAGCATAGAAGTTAGCAGCATCCCATACTCTGTCATTACCACCATATGCTAAGTTATGAGCAACAACATCTACAACGTCCTTGATGTCATCAAGACAATCATTACTGTTTCCAGTTGGAACTGTAAATGTAGGGAAGTTTGCTAACATTCTACCCAAAGCAATCTCAGAAATAAAGTCTTTGTTTGCTAGAATTAAGTTTCTTGCATCTGCAGACTTATTATCTACAGGTGTAGGAGCATCAACTGTAATAGTTGTGTCTTTTGTCTGAGTTAAACCATGACTACCGACAAGGAGCATGGTTTCATTTCTCATTGCTTGGACCATTAGGTCTCTAGCATATTCAAGAGCTTGTGTGGTCTGTACTTCTTCACCAGCAACATGAGCACCCTGAACATACAGGTTTGCCATGTCCCAGACTCTATCATTTCCACCAAATGCTAAGTTATAAGAAACTTCCTGAACGAAATCATCAATGTCATCAATACAATCTTGAGCGTTGCCAGTTGGAGGAACAAACCCAGGATTCTCAGCAATCATTCTTTCGTATGCTTCAGCAGCAATCACTGCTTTATTGGAAAGAATTAAGTTGCGAGCATCGCCATTACGATCAATTACTGGATCTGGTGTATTATATGTAATTGATGTATCATAGGTTTGAGTTAAACCATGAGACCCCACGGAAAGGACCTTTTGGTTTCTCATTACTTGAGCAGCCATTTCTTTTGCTTGCTCAAAAATATGAAGAGTTTGTGCTTCTTCCCCTGCTACATGAGCACCTTTAACATAAGAATAGGCGGCATCCCAAGACTTATCATTACCACCGTATGCTAAGTTATCAGCAACTGCTTCTAGAATATCAATAACATCATCAATACAATCCTGTGGATTACCTGTAGGAGTAGTAAATGAAGGGTATACTGTAAGCATTCTTGCATATGCTTCAGTTGCGATCAAAGTTTTGTTAGCAAGAATTAGATTACGAGCATCACCATAACGATCTTTGACTAGTTCAGGAGCAACATAGGTGATAGTAGTATCTTTCTGTTGTGATAAACCATGAGATCCAAAGATGAATACATCTTCATTACGCATGACTTGGATGCACATATCTCTAGCATATGTGAATGCTTTGATAGTCTCATCTTCTTCGCCAGCAACATGAGCGCCGGTTTCATACAAGTATGCTGCATCATAGGTAACAGCATTACCACCAAAAGCAGTATTTTCTGCAACTGCTTCAATTACATCAACAATATCATCCTTACAATCCTGTGGATTACCTGTAGGAGTAACAAATCCAGGGAAGTCAAGGACCATGCGATCATATGCTTCAGCAGCAATGAATGCTTTATTGAGAAGGATTAAATCTTTTGCGTCTCCATAACGATCAGATACCAGTTTCTTCTCACTGTATACTGCTTTTTGACCCAACTCAATTGTAGTTGCATCAATAACACGCTTAACATAAGTGTTATCTGGGATGGCAGGAGAATTAGGACGTGAAGCTCCAGCATTCAACTTACCATCAGTAAACTCAGAAGGATCGTAATCTGCAACGATCATACCCTGAGAAATACCAGAAGTATCGCCAATGTTTACAATAGAAGATGCTGCTGTAGTAGAAACACCTTGACGCAGATACGAGAAATTACGCATCGCTGCGATTGCTAAATCTCTCGCGTAATTATATCCTTCTAAAGTTTCTGATAGTTCTCCAGTGATATAAGAGAGATTATTTCCAACATAATAAGACTCTGCTGCCTGGATAGTATTAATATTACCACCAAGACGAAGATCTTGTACTGTAGCATCAATCAGATATCCAATATCGCGACGACATTTCTCAATGCTGATGCCAGATTTAACTACAAGATTTGGATACTTTCCAGTGATAAATCCATATGCTTCAGCAGCAATGAAGCTCTTATTTTCTTCAATTCTATCTGCTGCATCAAGATCCTTATTATTAAGTACAAGATTGCTAGGATTAAGAATAGATGCAGTTGCAGTAAATTTCTTAAATCCATTTGGTGATAGAGTAGCATCAAAAATGTTACTAGAACCAGCACTTCTTGGAGTTAATTTTACATATAGTTTTTCATCACTTCTTGCACCAATTCTAAATCCATCAATTGATGCTGCAGGTCTCTTGGCAGGATCATATGCTTCATCATCACCAAAGAATATTTTACTGTGATTATTAGGATCATTGGATGCTTTTACATCAATAGTGTAGTAAGCATTCTTCTTGGTATTTCCTTGTGTTTCAGGGATAGTTTTTGGAGGAACAATATCCGTGATGTAACCACCCTTATCTTGATTAAAGGCAAATCCTTTAAAACCAATAGCATGAAGTGATGTGTTACCGAAGTTAGAGTTAGAGTTGGTGATAGACATATCACCACCACTTTCCATTAGGAAGTGATCAGCAAAACCAACAGCGAAGATAGAAACGTTCTGAATAAATGCGTCATCTGATGCACGAACGTGGAAGTTTCTCCAGTCATCCTTCCAATATGCATCACCTTTAGTGTGATATGGAACAGTCGCAAATGCATCAGTTAATGATGCCTGATTAAACGTGTTAGAATACTCATCATAACGAATGAATGCTCTGTCATCTTTCTGCAATGAAACGCCCGTATACTGAGCGATAACCATGGATTTAAATCCAGTTGCCTTCAGTCCATTTGCCCAGATTCCGCAAATACCCCAGGTAGAGCGAATAGAGCAGTTAAAGACATACGGAGACGCGGATTCAACGGAATCAACTTCCGCTTTAACTACTGCGTTTGCACTCAATCCACTTTGAGCTGTATATAATGTTCCGCTAACTAAACTTACACTGGTTCCAAGAGCTGCAACAGTTCCAGGAATTTTATAAGTAAACTTTCTACCATCTACTAGATCAATATTTTCTACGGGGAAAGTACCGTTTAATTGATCATCTAACCCATTGTTTTCAATAGAAACAAACTGATTCTTGAAATAACCATGGTTTACTTTAGTGGTAATATTAACACTAATTGTTCCTGCAGGAGAGGAATCTACACACTCAACGCTCTCAATAGAGCGAATGTCTGATAGAGGACCAACAATTCTAGTTTCTTGGATTCTTTCAGTGAATTCACCGGGATCGTCAATTGTTGGTTGATACTGAGAAAATGCCTTAGCAATTTTCTGATAGTATAAACCTAATTCTTCTTTGTCTGCATATTCAAATACAGTTAGTTTATGGTGAGAATAGTTAGGAATTGCTAGCTGATCCCAGTATCCATTCTGATAATATACTTTACCTACACCTTCGTTCTTATTATAGAGAGGGGAAGAAGGTTCTAGATCACCATCTTTAATCGTAAACTGCCAGAAATAACATGCACCAGTTACATTAAAGATAGCAGAACGCTTCTCTAACCTATCTGCAGGGTCTGGGACATATAAAGGACGGACAACAGTCCTACGAAGATCATAACCTACAAGAGATGAACCTCTAGGTAGAATTGCACCACCTTCAGTGTTATTGAATCTGTAAAGAATATTATTTGGGTCTGAGATATCAAGATTAGAGTTATCTTCCCACTCATTCAATGTTTGATTGAATGCAAATGCATCAATGCCAGTAGTTCCAACAATACCAGGACGGTTATCAATATAATGATTACCAGGCATCAACATGATCGTGAACTGGTCAAAACGATCATTATCGGGACCAGGAAGGTATGAATACCTTGCAATCTCTAAGAATGCTCTCTGAATAGACTTAAATGGTCTAATTGGGGAATTTCCCCTGTTGTTCAACTCATCCGAAGCATTGAAATCATCGGGGGAGACATACAAATACTTACCAGTTTTACTACTAATAAGATTGTCAAGTCTAGTCAAAGCCATATTACTCAACCGCTGCGGTTACTAAGATCTGATCTCAGATTATTTATACAACTCCCGAGGCAGGATTTGAACCTGCGACCGAGTGATTAACAGTCACCAGCTCTGCCGCTGAGCTACTCGGGATTAAAGAGGTATCTCACCTCTAGGATTTAGTTTGTAACTAAAGAATGCAACCACCCTGTAGCAATGTATTTAACTTCGCTTTTGGGTGGGTATCCACGATGAAAAAAAGTCCAACATGCCGGAAAAATAACCATTCTTCCAGTCTTGGGTTGAATTTTTGTACCATCAATAAATTCTGTATATCCATCTTCTACAATATCATTAAGATACCATATAAACGTTAACATACGAACACCATTATTTTCAATTTCAGACTTAATTGTATTAAAGTCACTGTGCCAAGTATATCCAGAATTAGGATTAGTTCTTTGTATTTGATACCCAGAATCTTGCAGTTCATTATGCAAAATTTCAATAGTATCTTTATCAGTGCGTTCTTTGATCATATCACTATTTACATAATTTTCTAGATGTTTAGTAAGAGTTTTACAAAATACATCATCTTCATATTTCCAATCGGAAAAAGAAGAAATTTGCAAATCAGTGGAATCTTTAATTTCTTTATTAATATAACCATGACCAATATGACCTTCAAATTTACGCTCGTCTGCTTCAAATTTTTCAATACATGTTCTACAAAAATGCTCACTTAGAGCATCATCTACACAATATATGAATTTTGAATATTGAAAAGACATAATACAAAGACATAAGAAAGGGGCATCTCACCCCCTAGAACTACTTGGTTAACAAGGCTAGTTTAACCCCGATCTCCCATTCAGGCAGTCGCGAGTTCGCGAGTGCGGGAGAATGCAACGATATTATTCGCTGCGGTGTCAGATGTTTTTGCATCTATGGTTTGCTTATCCAAGCAGGTTTCAGTAACACTCCTTATACCCCGTCTAAACCATGGCACCCCCAGGAGTGGGCAGAGTTGGATTTGAACCAACGTAGGCAGAGCCAGAAGATTTACAGTCTTCCTCCTTTAACCACTCGGACATCTACCCAATGGAGGTGAGGGGAATTGAACCCCTGTCCGAAATACCGGTGGTGTCACCTATTCCACAAAAGTGGAAAGCCAAACACAGGACTTGAACCTGCGACCTGATCTTTACAAAAGACCTGCTCTACCAGCTGAGCTAGTTTGGCGTTTAAACTCTAAATGTCCCCATTGAGATCCCCAGAGTTTTTTTCCAGTCTCAGGATTAATTCCTGAATCCATGACCTTGTAGTCATTATAACCTAAAATTATGCTGTTTGTCAAGTAAGTTTTAATTCCTTTCCAAAACACCCAGCAAGTACATTCAGTATTACTACCATGATATTTGCTTCCAATCAATTCAAATAATGTATCGCATCCTTCTTTATATACACCTTTTAGGTCATAATTTTTGACGCGAATTTTTTCCCCTTCTGGGAAAATACGAATTAGAAATTTCCTATAGGGTTCTCTTTTATGAAAAGATTGGGTGCCCTCAAACCAATCACCACCAATCCACCTATGCTTGATAATAATTCTAGCATATCTAGTAGGATATTTTAATGCCTGTTCTTTATTGTCAAAAGTACCTTCAATATAATCATGAAAACGTGTCATCTGGCATTAACTCTGGATTAGTCATTTCAACTGGATATAAACATGGGTGTAATTCTTCAGCAATAAGATAGTCTGAATATTGATCTACCTGCTCCATTGTAAACTCTGGATTTAATGCTGCTTCTGCTCTTATCCAAACATCTTCAAGTTCTTCCCTTTCTACTTTATCATATGTAAAAGGCATTCCCTCAATGAAATACATTTTCACAATAACTGTGTAATTTACTGGAAATGTGCAAAAGACGTATTTTGATGTTAAATTGTATGGATGAAACGACATCGTATTGCTTCTGCTTGTCGTATTTATGGTGATATCAACTCATTTTCATTCTCCATATTCTTTTTTGAGTTTGAAATACAGTTTGTAATAGGGTTTTTTCATTTGATCAATAGTATTCATGTCTTCTTCAAACCCCATCCATTTACAGAGTTGATATGATCCTTCCAATTCACTAATCAACCTTAAAATATTAGCAGGATGCTTCTCAAGTCCACCAAAATCATACTTAGACATAGTTTATTATTAATAATAGGAGTAGGGAGACTTGAACTCCCACGAGCATAATGCTCAACAGATTTTAAGTCTGGTGTGTCTACCGATTCCACCATACTCCCGAATGCAGGTTGTGGGAGTTGAACCCACTTTAGCCGCTTTATGAGAACGGTGCATTTACCAAATTGCTAAACCTGCTATAGTCACAGATCAATCTCAAGTTGTAGTTTACGTTCTTCCTCTATCCTATTATGCTCTGCCCACATCTCAGCAACCATATCTACAGGTTCTGGTGTCTGATAAGGTGGTGATGGTTGTGATTGCCACTCATCAATCTTTTCTTGTGTAGGGACAGTAATTCGGAAAGGAATATCTTCCTCCACAAACTCATTATTCATATCAATATATGTCTGAGGAGTAATCTTAACCTGTTTAGGTTTATGCATCTTCTGATATTGATTAGCACCCAAGTTGTCTAGAAAATCATTCATAATGTTCGTTCTAATCTATTTGTTGCTTGGTCGGGAAAGTCTCTTGGTCTACTATCAGTAGCATTATCAGTTTTAGGTGAACCCTCGTTCGCCTTCATGGTATGCTGATAGTTTGGTCGTGGGTATCTCATATAGAATGGATCAGGCATCCAGTATGTTACCTGCCATTCTTGATCGGGACATAACTCAAGATGTTTCTCTACGCTATGAGAAAAACTACCGAGTTGAATATAACCATCATGAGTGATGCATCTGCCATTGCCAGCATCAACCAGGAACATCATCTTGCTACTCATAGCATTTCTTGCTCTGGGTTAAGATTTTTCACAAATTGCACAGGATCCTTTTCGGACTTATGTACCCAATGATAGCGCATCATCTCAAAAATGGGATCCCATGTGGCGACACAGACATAATCCTTCATGTATACCTCGCTGCAAGCTCTTTAAGTTCTTTCACTGTCAATTTATTTAACTGCTCAGTAAAATGATCTAATAGCAATTGCTTATATTGTTTCTTAGTCATTTAAACACAGATAGGTCCTTCGGATTTTTGAAATTCGTAAATTACATTACTACCCCATATGACTTTATCGTTCTTCCATCCTTGATCTCTACTCTTGTAAACTTCACCATTAAATTCTACCACACTTTTGAGTTCTCCGCCATTAATTATGCATTTATTTGTAGCAACAGAACCTTTATAGAATATACCATTAGGTTTAAATATCATATCACAACATTTATTGCGCTCTTTCCAATCAGGAGACCAGTTTTCAACTACAATTTGATCCGAATCATCTTGAATACGATGCCATCTCTGTCGGTAGGGATTTTCTTCCCCCAGATACTGATACCATTGTTTTGATTTAAATTCAAGTTGTCCTATACGTTCCCAAATAAGTTTGATGTGTGCATATTTTGCAGGATTACCGGCAGCTTGATACCAATTATCATAGAACCCCTCCAATTTATCACAAAAATCTTCAATGTTTATCATAACCAATACTACCAAGATAATGTAATGTGTCTTTCATGCTACCAATATGTTTATTACCGATAGCAACCTGAGGATATGTTGCATCAGATCCAAATTCCATTTGAAATTGTTGCTGAGTAAAATGATTCCCTAGTACGTATTCATGGAATTCAGTACTAACAGATCTTAAGAGCATTCCTATACGTTCGCATTCTTGATTACTATTACTGTAAATTACTGCTGTTGTCATAGTTAATTACAATTTGTCGTGAAACTTCTCCCTTGCTATTTACCAAGAGTTTTTTTTCTAATGTTCCATTTAGAATATTGCGAACATTTTCCAATTGATGTTCAATTATAAAGTTTTTAAACCCATCATCCATCCAAGATTTATTAGATCCTGGTGTATTGAAATCTTCCATGTTAAATCCAATCAGGTTTGCGGTCTGGGATACGAAGATAGTTATCTTTTACCCATGGTTTAGATGAAATATACATCTTATACTTATCGTAAATATCAATACCTTCATCGTATTTAAACTCATCAGGTCCTGCAAATACAAAAGGTTTAGGACCCTTCCCACTGCGACCTTGTGGGTCTGCTGTAGGAAGTATCTCCTTTGCTGCTAGAAGCGTCTTCTGGCAGGTGTGAACTTTACCATAGCGAGCAGTATACTCATCACACATAGCAAGACCATGTGCGAGTAACCACTGCCAGTTGGTCACAAACTCATTTGCCCATTTAGTGCAGGGATGATTACGAAAGGCACCCTTCTCAGTAGCATAAGGAGTACCGTCTGCTTTAGGAAGAGTACCGAAGTTATGTCCCCATTTGTCTGAGCATACAATAGCAAGCATCTGGCAAGTCTCTAGGGGCATCTTGACAATGTGCTTGTCAGGAAGAACCATAGCAGACATGTATGGGTTTG